>UINC01001467.1_pt2 | contig 13296 bp, 13 predicted proteins | sample 5385821 | NCBI WGS metagenome assembly UINC01 (sample SAMEA4666929, study PRJEB26691) | marine metagenome | isolation source: Pacific Ocean | place: Pacific Ocean | collected 2011-10-13 | reverse complement strand
GTGTCCTGGGTGATGTTGACGCTGCCCTCGATCGAGTTCTCGATCGCCGCGAATCCAAGGTCGACCTGGCCGGCGACGACCCGGCGGAACACCTCGGGGATGGACGGTGAGGGCCTCAGGTCCAGGCACGTCAGGTCTGTCTGGGTGTACAGGGCCTGCTCGGTGAAGGTGCCCGGGGGACCCAGGTACGCCAGCGTTGAACGGTCCGGGGGTGCGAGGTCGGCCACGACGGGCAAGGATAGTGACGTGGACGCCGACGCCCTTCGTGTATTGCTGGACGACGTGGCCTCAGGCGAGGTGGAGCCCGACGATGCGGTGCGACGCCTCCAGCGCCTGCCGTTCGCCGACATTGGCATAGCCCGCGTCGACCACCACCGTGCACTCCGTCAGGGAGTGCCCGAGGCCGTTTACGGCCCGGGCAAGACTGCCGAGGACGTGGCCCTCGTGGTGGCCGAACTGCTGGAAGGCGGCACCGGGCCGGTCGTGCTCTCACGGGCCGAGAAGGCCCAGGCGGAGGCTGCGCTGGCCGTCGACGGGTCTGGCACGGCGTTCGGCCGCACCGTGGTGTGGCGTCGGGCGGAGCCCAGGGCGGAACGGGTCCTCGTGGTGACCGCCGGGACGGCCGACGCTCCCGTGGCCGATGAGTGCGCGGCGGTGTTGTGGGCCCACGGGATCGAACCGGGCCGGCTGGCCGACGTAGGGGTGGCCGGCCTCCATCGCCTGCTGGCCGACCTGGATCGGGTGTACGACGCCGACGCCGTGGTCGTGGTGGCCGGCATGGAGGGGGCCCTGGCGAGCGTGGTCGGGGGCCTCACCGGCGCCCCGGTGGTGGCCGTGCCGACCAGCGTGGGCTACGGCGCCTCGCTGGCCGGCGTGACCGCCCTGCTCGGCATGCTGGCGTCGTGCGCATCCGGCCTGAGCGTGGTCGGGATCGACAACGGGTTCGGTGCCGCCTGTGCGGTGCTCCGCCTGCTGGGTCCGCCGAAGGAGGCATCCGCATGACCCGGTTGGCCTGGTTCAACAGCTTCTCCGGGATTTCGGGCGACATGGCGCTGGGGGCGCTCATTGACGCCGGTGCCGACGTGGCCGAGGTCCGGGACATGCTGCGTCGGCTGCCCATCGACGGCTGGACGCTCGACGCCGAACCGACCCTGCGCTGTGGCCTGGCCGGCACGAAGGCCCGTGTGGTCGCCGCCGACGGCACCGTCCACCGCACTGCCGCGGACATCCAGTCGATGATCGCCGCTGCCGGGTTGCCCGAACGGGTGGCCCTCAGGGCATCGGCCGTGTTCAGCGCCCTGGCCGACGTCGAGGGCCGGCTCCACGACCGCCCACCGTCGGAGGTGCATTTCCACGAGGTGGGGGCCATCGACAGCATCGTGGACGTGGTCGGTACCTGTGCTGCCCTCGAGGTACTGGGGATCGACGAGGTGTGGTCGGGGAGCGTGGCCACCGGCCACGGCATGGTCGATTCCGCCCACGGCCTGATCCCGGTCCCTGCCCCGGCCACCATCGCCCTGCTGGCCGGGGCCCCGACCCACGGGTCAGACGTGCCCTTCGAGCTCACAACCCCGACGGGTGCCGCCCTCTTGGCGGCCCTGGTCGTCGGCTGGGGGCCGATGCCGGCGATGGTCGTGGAGGCCACGGGCTACGGGGCCGGGGACCGCGACCTCGACGGGCGACCGAACCTCGCCCAGGTGGTGGTCGGCACGGTGGTGGAGGCCACGCTGGGCTTCCCCGGTTCAGGCCAGGCCCTTGTCCAGCTGGAGGTCAACGTCGACGACGCCACCGGCGAGACGCTTGCCCATGCCATCGGGGAGTGCCTGGCTGCCGGAGCCAATGACGCCTGGATCACCCCGATGGTCATGAAGAAGGGTCGCCCGGCACACACTGTGAGCGCCCTCTGCGATGCCGGGGTGGTGGCCGCGGTGGCCGGGGTGCTCACCGCCGAGACCGGCTCCCTCGGGGTGAGGGCCCACACGGTGGAGCGGTGGGCGACGTCCAGGACGATGCACGCCGTCGAGGTGGACGGGCATGCGGTGGCCGTCAAGGTGTCGGCCGGTCGGGCCAAGGCCGAACACGATGACGCCGCCAGGGTGGCGCGGGCCACCGGACGGCCGTTGCGTGACGTCGTGGCCCTGGCGGAGGAGGCCTGGCGGAACGGCGCCGGGCAGGCCGGGCCCTCCGGAAGCATCTCCTCGCCGAACGAAGACGGGGCGATCTGAGCGACGGCCGTTGCGGGCCGCCCGGTTCAGCATCCCTACGATGACCACACCATGACCTCCGGCACCGACGACCGCCTCTACTTCCGCCAGCTGCTCTCGGGTCGGGACTTCGCCACCGGCGACCAGATGGCCCGCCAGATGGTCAACTTCGTCTACCTGATCGGTGATCGTGGGACCGGCGAGGCGGTGATCGTCGACCCGGCCTACGACGTGGCCGGCCTGCTCGACGTGCTCGAGGCGGACGGTATGCGCTGCACGGGGGTGTTGGCTACCCACTACCACCCGGACCACGTGGGCGGCTCGATGATGGGCTTCGACGTGGCCGGCGCCAGGGAGCTCATGGAGCACGTCTCGGTACCGGTGCACGCACAGCGCGAGGAGGTCGAGTTCATCGCCAAGGTGACAGGCCTCGGCGATGACGAGATCGTCGGCCACGAGAGCGGCGACGTGGTGACCGTGGGAGAGGTCGCCATCGAGCTCATCCACACCCCGGGGCACACCCCGGGCAGCCAGTGCTTCCTCGTCGATGGCCGGCTGGTCGCCGGTGACACGCTGTTCCTCGAGGGCTGTGGCCGGACCGACCTGCCGGGCGGTGATCCAGCGGCGCTCTACCACAGCCTCCACCACCGGCTGTCACGGGTGCCCGACGAGGCGGTTCTCTATCCCGGCCACCTCTACTCGCCCCGACCGTCGGCCCCGATGGGTGAGACCCGCCGGGACAACTTCGTGTTCATGCCGCGCTCCGAGGAGCAGTGGCTGGCCATGTTCGGGAGTTGACCGGATCCGTTCCGGCCTGATCCCGATCGGACCTCGACCGACCACGAGCGGAGGATCCCAGATGTTCAGAGCCCTGAGGGTCGACAGGCCCGCTGACGGCTTCAGTTGCGAGATCGTCGAGGTGACGGACGACGACCTGCCCGAGGGCGACGTCCTGGTCGACGTCGGGTATTCGACGGTCAACTTCAAGGACGGCCTTGCGGTCACCGACTCGTCGCCGATCGTCCGGAACTTCCCGATGGTTCCGGGAATAGACCTGGCCGGCACCGTGGCGGCCTCCGATTCTCCCGACGTGGCGGTCGGCGACCGTGTGGTCGTCAACGGTTGGGGGCTGGGCGAGGACACCTGGGGAGGGTTCTCCCAGCGGGCCCGGGTGAGCGCCGGGTGGACCGTCCCGATCCCCGACGGCATCACCCCGTTGGAGGCGATGGCCATCGGGACGGCGGGGTACACGGCGATGCTCTGCGTGCTGGCGCTCGAGGACCATGACGTCACGCCCGACTCCGGTCCAGTGCTGGTGACCGGCGCCGCCGGAGGGGTGGGAAGCGTGGCCGTGGCGCTGCTGGCCGCTAGGGGCCACGAGGTCCACGCCTCGACGGGGCGCCCCGCCGAGGCCGGGTACCTGACCCGACTCGGGGCGTCGGTGGTCGTCGATCGTGGTGAGCTTTCCGATGGCGGGGGCCGTGCCCTGGCCCGTGCCCGATGGGCCGGCGCCGTGGATGCGGTGGGGAGCCACACGTTGGCGAACGTGCTGGCCCAGATCCAGCCGGAGGGGTGCGTGGCGGCCTGTGGCCTCGCCCAGGGCATGGACCTGACCACAACGGTGGCACCGTTCATCCTGCGGGGCGTGACGCTGCGCGGGGTCCATTCGGTGCACGTGCCGCGGCCCCGGCGGCTGGAGGCCTGGCGGCGCCTCGACGAGGACCTGGACCGCGACCTGTTGGCGTCGATGACACGCGTGGTCGGCCTGGCCGAGGTGCCCGGGGTCTCCGAGGAGATCCTGGCCGGCCGTATCCGCGGCCGTGTAGTGGTAGACGTCAACGCGTAGGAACGTTGCCGTCGTGAAACTCGGGCTGGGACTTGACGTCTGGTCTGAACCCCGCGTGGACCTGCCCCTGCGGCGGGTCCTGCTGGCCGAGCGGTTGGGCTTCGACTCGGTCTGGACGGCCGAGATCTACGGCGCCGATGCCGTCACGCCGTTGGCCTTCCTGGCCGCCCACACCCGGTACCTCAGGCTGGGGAGCGCCGTGGCCCAGGTGCCGGCCCGACCGCCGACGACGGCGGCGATGCAGTTCGGGACGTTGGAGGCACTGGCCCCCGGACGGGTGGTCTGTGGGCTCGGCCTGTCGGGCCCACGGGTGGCCGAGGGCTGGTACGGCCAGCCGTGGGGGCACCCCAACCAGCGGCTCCGGGACTACGTGGCGATCGTCCGGCAGGTGTTCCGGAGGGAGGGTCCGGTCGCCCACGACGGACCCGAGTTGGAGCTTCCGTACACGGGACCCGGGTCGGTCGGTGCCGGTCGTCCGCTGAAGCCGATCCTCCACATGAACCCCGACCTGCCCATTTTCCTGGCCACCGGCGGGCCGGCCAACGTGCGCCTGACCGCCGAGGTGGCCGACGGTTGGCTGCCGCTGGGCTACACGCCGGGGAGTGCCCACCTCTACGCGGACGACCTGGCCGAGGGGCTGCGCCGCGGGGGTCGGACGATGGCGGACCTGGAGGTGCAGGTCGGGGCGACGGTGAGGATCACCGACGACGTGGCAGCCGCATTCGACGCGGCCAGGCCGGGCGTGGCCATGAGGGTCGGTGGCTACGGGCCGTCGTCACACAACTTCCACCGGGACGCCATGGTCCGTCGGGGATTCGGCGAGGCGGCCGATCGGATAACCGAACTGTTCGCCGCCGGCCGCCGTGGCGAGGCGGCCGCCGCAGTGCCAGACGACTACCTGGACGACGGTGCCCTTGTGGGGTCCCGGCAGCGCATAGCCGAGCGGTTCCAGCAGTGGCGGTCGACCCTGGCGACCGGCCTCACGGTGCGACCCACCTCGATCGACGAGATGGAGCTCCTGGCCGAGTTGGCCGGCTGCGAGCCACGGCCCGATGTCGAGGTCCCGCCGGGTCCGGTGTTCTGATCAGCCGTTCCACCGGGGTGGGGATCCTGGTCGGACGGGCCCGTGAGCGGCGCCGACCGTGGTGCGCGAGGAGGGACTTGAACCCTCACGTCCTTGCGGACACAGGAACCTGAATCCTGCGCGTCTGCCAATTCCGCCACTCGCGCGAGCAGCGTCGGAAAGGCTAACGGGATCCGATCGGATGAGACGCGGCCGGTGCCGCCACCCGCCCGGACCGGTTCCGGGGCGACCGGTAGTATCGCTGCACCGTGGGTGCCGTGCTTCTCGTCGACCTTCCATGCCCCGGATCCGAGGGGCCGTACGCGTCACCGGGAAGGCCGTGATCGCCTCCCGCCGTACGCCGCGGGACCGTTCTGTGCGGTTGGATGCCGGAACGGCCACCCACACGGGCCGGATCCGGACCTCCAACCAGGACGCGGTCGGTTCGGTCGACGACCTGTTCGTGGTCGCCGACGGGATGGGGGGCCACCGTGGGGGCGAGGTGGCGTCGGCCGAGGCGGTGGCAGCCATGCTGGCCGGCTTCGACCGCCGCGACCGGGCGGGCCTCGTGGAAGTGGTCCGGTCGGCCAACAGGACGATCCTCGAGCGGGCGGCCCTCGAGCCGAACCTCTCAGGCATGGGCACGACCCTGTGTGCGCTGGCCGTCGTCAACTCGGCATCGGGTGACGAGGCGCTGGCCGTCGCCAACATCGGAGACAGCCGTGTGTACCGCTACGCCGTTGGGGAACTCACACAGGTGAGCGATGACCACAGCCTGGTGGCGGACCTGGTGCGGGCCGGGGAGATCTCCGCCGAGGAGGCTGCCCGCCACCCGCAGCGCAACATTCTCACCCGGGCGCTGGGCATCGAGGCCGACCCGGTAATCGACAGCTGGGAACTCGAGCCGGTGCTGGGCGACCGGTACCTGCTGTGCAGCGACGGGTTGTTCAACGAACTCGACGACGACCGACTGGCCGAGGCGCTCGCCGTGGGATCTGTCCAGGAGGTGGCCGACCGTCTGGTGGACGAGGCCGTTGACAACGGCGGCCATGACAACGTCACGGTCCTGGTGGCCGAGGTCGTGGGCGGGCCGGAAGCCCGCGATGCCGGCCGATCGGCGATCCCTGCCGCACGCTCTGAGCGGTCCTCCCGTGGTTCGGAAGGGATCGACGAGGGTCCGGACGTCCTGCGGACCGGCCTGGCCATGGCGGCCTTCGTGGTGGCGACCGTCGTCCTGGTACTCGGCCTCTACGCCCATCAGGGGTGGTTCATCGGGTCGGACGATGGCGACGTGGCGGTCTTCCGCGGCCGACCATCCGGCCTCCTGTGGTTCGAACCGACGCTCGTGGAGGGCGGCGACCTTCGGGTGGCCGGGTTGGACGGGCCGACGCGCATCGCCGTGGACGAGACGATCGTGGTCGGGTCCCTTGACGAGGCCCGACGCCTCATCGAGGGCTTCCGGGCAGGGGTGGGAACCGGTAGCGGCGAGAACGCCTGACCGACGGTCGGGAGAAACGGTCGGGCGGTAGAATCGCGCGCCGTGTCAACGCCGGGACCAACCGTCTTCAACGAACGGTACGAACTTCATCGCCAGATCGCCCGGGGCGGCATGGCCGACGTCTACCTGGCGCGCGACCTGCTGCTCGACCGACCGGTCGCCGTCAAGGTCCTGTTCGACGAGTTCTCCGGTGATCCCAGCTTCGTGGAGCGCTTCCGTCGTGAGGCGCAGGCGGCGGCGAACCTGAACCACCCCAACATCGTCAGCGTCTACGACTGGGGTGAGGAGCAGGGCACCTACTTCATCGTGATGGAGTACGTCGAGGGTCGGAGCCTCGCCGAGATGCTGAGGACCGAAGGCAGCATCCACCCGGATCGGGCCGCCGACATTGGCGCCGACATCGCCGCAGCCCTGGCCTTCGCCCATCGCAACGGCCTGGTGCATCGTGACGTGAAGCCCGGGAACGTGCTGGTGGCACCCAACGGGCAGGTGAAGGTGGCCGACTTCGGCATCGCCACCGCCCTGGTGGGCACCAGGAACGACCTCACCCAGTCCGGTTCGGTCATGGGCACGGCCACCTACTTCTCGCCGGAGCAGGCGCAGGGGCGCCCGGTGGACCCACGCAGCGACCTGTACTCCCTGGGGATCGTCCTCTACGAGATGCTCCTCGGTCGACCGCCGTTCACCGGCGAGACGCCGGTGGCGATCGCCTACCGGCACGTCCAGGACAGCCCCCTGTCGCTGCGGGCAGCCGGCGCGGCGGTGGCCGAGTCGCTGGAGGCGATCACCCTCAAGCTGCTGGCCAAGAACCCGGTCAACCGGTACCCCACAGCCGAGGACCTGCGTGGTGATCTCCGGCGCTACCGGGAGGGGGCGCACGACCTCAGGGTGGCAGCGCCGGGCCCCCTACCGCAGGCCAGCCCCGCCACCCCGGCACCCGCCCCCGCGCCGGACTTCGGGCACGGCGCGCGTCACCGGCGTGACGACGGCCTCCGCCGGACCGCTCTGTTCACGGTGGTGCTGGCCGGGCTGCTCGTGGCATTCGGCTACCTGGTACTGGAGTTCTTTGACACGCTTGGCGTGAGCGGCGACGATCCCGCTCCGGCCGGCATCACGCTCGTCGAGGTGCCCACCCTGATCGGGCGACCGTTGGACCAGGCCCGCGACACCCTGCGGGAGGCCCACCTCAGCGTGCAGATGGACTATGAGGTGAACTCGGACTATCCGGAGAACACGGTCTTCCGCCAGGAGCCGGAGGCTGGCACCAAGATCGAGCCCGCGGAGACGGTCCGGCTGTGGGTGAGCCGTGGGACTGGTCCGATGGTCCTCCTCGACGTGTTGGGCGACCTGGCCACCGACGCCACCAGGGACCTCGAGGCGATGGGCCTCACGGTGGAGACGGTAGGTCAGGAGCACCCGGTGGTCCCGGACGGTGAGGTGATCGACCAGTCACCGGATCCGGGGTTCGAGATCACGCCTGGGGCGAGGGTGATCCTGTTCGTGTCGACCGGGCCGGCCGTCGAAGAGGTTCCCGACCTGAGTAACCGGCCGGTGCTGGACGCCATGAACATCGTCTCCAAGTTGGGCTGGCAGGCCAGTACAACCGAGGAGCGCAGTCGAACGGTGCCGATCGGACAGGTGGTCCGGACCGAGCCTCCGGCCCACAGCGAGCTGGCGCCGGGAGGCACCATCCAGATCGTGGTGTCGTCCGGGTTGCCGCTGGTCCTGGTGCCGTCGGTCGAGAGCATGCGTGAGGCGGCCGCCGTCCAGGCCCTGGAATCTGCGGACCTCGAGGTGAACGTCCGCTACGAGCCGCTTCCCGCCTACAGCCCCAACGACGGACGGGTCATCAGCCAGAGCCCGATCCCCGACGTCGAGGTGGACTTCGGAACCACGGTGACCATCGTGATCGGGCAGGCCGAGGGCGGCCCGGCCGACGGCCCGCCCGATTCCTCGGGCTGAACGGTCCCGGGTCGGTTCAGGCGATCCGGGCCAGGAAGTTGGCCAACAGGTCGTGTCCGCCGGTCGTCAGGATCGACTCCGGGTGGAACTGCACGCCCTCGACGTCGAGTTCACGATGGCGTAGACCCATCACCAGCCCGTCATGGCTGGTGGCCGTGACCTCGAGCTCGTCGGGTACCGAGTCGCGGTCGACGATGAGCGAGTGGTAGCGGGTGGCCTCCAGGGGCGCCGGCAGGCCGGCAAACACGCCGGCACCCTCGTGGTGGATCCAGGAGGTCTTGCCGTGCATCACCTCCGGTGCCCGGACGACGTCTCCACCCCAGGCGGCACCGATGGCCTGGTGGCCTAGGCACACTCCGAGCACAGGAATGCGACCGGCGGCCCACAGGATGGCCGCGGTGGAGATGCCTGCATCCTCAGGTCTACCGGGACCGGGGCTGATGAGCAGGGCATCTGGTTCGAGTGCGGAGATCCCGCCCAGCGTGATGGCGTCGTGCCGGTGGACGAGCGGTTCCGCGCCCAACTCCCCCAGGTACTGGACGAGGTTGTAGACGAACGAGTCGTAGTTGTCGATGACCAGTACGCGGGCGCCCACCCGGAGCACGCTAGCCAACGACGTAGCGGGCGCAATCTGAGAATCGGGTCCGACCCGCCCGGGTAGGCCGTCGGTTGCCCTATCCTCCGGGGCATGTCGAGCAGCGAGAACGTCGAGCCACAGGACGCACCGACGCGGTCCGGTCCGGCCAAGCGCAGGGTCCAGGGCGGTCGGGTCACGCCCAAGGGCACGCGGGCCGGTGCACGACCGGACAACTCCATGTCGGCGGGCCACGAGCCTTCCCCGACGTGGCTGGCGGCCCTGATGTTCGGCCTGCTCGGCCTGGGCGTCCTGATCATCTTCTTCAACTACGTGGGCTGGATGCCGGGCGGGACGAGCAACGGCATCCTGCTGCTCGGCCTGGGGTCGATCCTCGGCGGGATCATCACCGCGACGCAGTACCACTGACCGCTGGCCCGCCTGCGGGACCGCCGGGGTGAGTTACACCGATGTGATTCGCCCACAGGGTTGTCCACAGGCTGTGGACGACGCCTATCGGACGCCTACCAGTCCTCGGCCTGCTGGAGTTCCATGTCGTCCATGCAGTGGCGGGGTGGATCCGGAGCCTCGTCGGTGGCCACGGTCATGCGGACCTCGGTGCCGCACAGGCTGCACCGGTACTGCAACTTCACCTTGCGGAGGTCACCGGCCGGTGGAGGCTCGGGTAGCGGCGTGGCCAGGGCCCGTAGCACGGCGATGCCCATGCGGAGCATGAACACGGCCGCGGCGATGGCGACGGCGATCTTGAGGACCAACACCCTGCCAGCCTACGGGCGGGTACCGGGCCGGACAGGCCGGACCGGCGGACCAGAACCGCTTCGCAAACCGCCGGTAGTGTTCGCCCAGCCCACCGCCCGAGCGCCAGGCGGAACGGCCGATCCGGAGGAACACCATGGAGCCGACAACTGCGACCGACCTGGCCCTGCTGATCCTGCGGTGTGTCATCGGGCTGACCATGGCTGCCCACGGCTGGAACAAGTTCACCGGCGGCGGGAAGATCCCGGGAACCGGTCGCTGGTTCGACAGCATCGGCATGCGACCGGGTCGCCTGAACGCCTATCTGGCCGCCTCCAGTGAGGTGGGGGCCGGCCTGCTGCTGGCCGTCGGCCTGCTCACGTCGTTCGGAGCGGCGGGGATCATCGGCGTGATGACGGTGGCCGGATGGACGACGCACCGCAGCAACGGCTTCTTCATCCTCAAGGAGGGCTGGGAGTACGTGTTCGTCCTGGCCTCCATGTCCCTGGTGGCGGCCGTCCTCGGTCCCGGTTCCTGGTCGGCGGACGACGCGCTGGGCATAGCCGGCGACCTCGACGGCACGACGGGCCTCCTGATCGCCCTGGTAGTCGGCGTGGGTGGGGGTGTAGCCCAGATGCTCACCTTCTACAGGCCGTCCAGCGTGGCCGGGGTCGACTGACCGGCCCCACTTTCCGTGCCCGACCTCCTCAGAAGTCCGCCGGACGACGACCTGGACCTCCGGGCGCTGGAGGCCTGGCTGGTCGACCGCCTTGCCGACGACGGGGTAGCCACCGTGCGGTTGGCGGCACCGGACCGGCCGGAGGGCGGCTATTCGGGAGACACGCTGATTCTCCCGGCCGTGCTCCTCAGGGACGGGTGGGAGGTGGAGGAGACGTTCGTCGTCCGACGTGAACCGCCGGAGCCGGCCATCTACCCGGCACAGTCGCCGGCGGCCACCGTCGAGGTCGGGTTGCAGTGGCGCGTGCTGCGGAGCCTGCAGGACCACTCCGACCTGCCCGTCGCACCGCCCATCGGTTTCGAGCCCGGTGTGGACGTCCTGGGAGGGCCGTTCTTCGTGACCGGCTTCGTGGCCGGCGACATTCCGCGGGAGGACCCGGCGTACGTGGCCGAGGGCTTCTACGCGGAGGCCACGCCGGAGCGCCGGCGGGCCATGAACGAGGCGGCTGTGCGGACCATCGCCACGGTGAACCGGGTCGACTGGATGGCAGCCGGCCTCGGCGACCTCGTCCCGGAGGGATTTCAGCCCACGAACCTCCGTCAACTGGACCTGTGGGAGGAGTTCGCCTCGGTTGAATTGCGCGGGCGTCCACATCCGATCCTGACCGAGGGGTGGCGGAAGCTCAGGGCCGACGTCCCGTCCGACGGGCCGCCGGCCCTCTGCTGGGGCGACTGTCGGCTGGGGAACATCTTCTGGGAGGACGCCACGCCGGTCTGCCTGACCGACTTCGAGGGGGTGGCCATCGCCCCGGCGGAGTTCGACCTCGGATGGTTCCTGAGCTTCGACCGGTGGATCCACGAGGCTTGTGGGAACCCACGTCTGGATGGCGAGCCCACCCGGGAGGACCTGGTCGGCCTGTACGCGGAGGCGCTGGGTCGCCGGCCCGAGGGCGTGTGGTGGCAGGAGGTCTTCGGCGCAGCCCGGTACTGCGCGATCGTGGTTCGGGTCATCAACCGCCTGGAGGAACGCGGGGCCCTGCCGACGGGGAGCGACCTCTACCTGGCCGGAGGGGTCACCGAGTGCCTGCGGATGCTGCTCGACGAGCAGGATCCGTATTGACCGGCGGCTACGTCATTGCCTCCGGTCGACGATGAGCCGCTTCGGAGCGGTCAGGCGCCAGGACTCCTCCACCACCACGGCCACCTCGTCCCAGTCGAGGTCTACGTCCAGCCTCAGGCCCACCCAGCCCCGCGGGCCCACGTAGGGAGGCACGAAGAACCGATCGGGTTCCTGCTCGACGAGCTCGGCCTGGACCCCTGGAGCCGCCTTGAACCAGATTGTGGGACGTCCGTCGACGGGATGCTCGTGGAGGTTGCAGAAGGCCGGGCGCTTCACGACCCCGAAGGTCGGCGCTCCGTGGTTCAGGCGTTCCTCCACACCGGGCAGGGCGAGGCAGACCTCCCGGAGCCGGTCGAGCAACTGTGCATCGAACGGAGCGCGGGGTGGGTGGTCCATGGTGGAGCTGATGGGAATCGAACCCACGACCCCCTGCTTGCAAAGCAGGTGCTCTAGCCAACTGAGCTACAGCCCCGTGTCGTCCCCTGGGGACACGACTCAGCGTAGGGCCATGGGGCACGATGGGAGGATGTCGAATACCGGACAGGGCAACCCGGCGGGACCAGTGGCGTGATCAAGTACCTGGGGTCGAAGCGCCGCCTGGTTCCGGTGCTGGGTGGGCTCTTCGAGGCATCGGGTGCCCGCACGGCCCTCGACCTCTTCACCGGCACCACCAGGGTGGCCCAGGAGTTCAAACGGCTGGGTGGCCTCGTGACGGCGGTGGATACCGCCCGCTATGCGGAGGTGTTCGCCCGGTGCTACGTGGTCGCCGACGCCGACGAGGTGGATCGCGGCGAGGTGGCCGAGGCCCTGGGTCGCCTGGCCGATCTACCGGGTGAACCCGGATACTTCACCGACACGTTCTGTGAGCAGTCCCGCTTCTTCCAGCCGTTCAACGGCGCCCGGATCGACGCCGTACGGAACGTCCTGGAGGCTGAGTTCGCCGACTCACCGTTGTTCCCGATCCTGTTGACCAGCCTCATCGAGGCAGCCGACCGGGTCGACTCGACCACCGGGCAGCAGATGGCGTACCTGAAGGCGTGGGCCCCCAGGTCCTTCGGGCACCTCGACCTCCGGATGCCCGACCTCCTGGCGGGGACCGGAACGGCGGTGCGAGGCGACGCCGTGACCCTGGCCTCTGCGCTGGGCCCCTTCGACCTCGCCTACCTGGACCCTCCCTACAACCAGCACCGGTACCTCACGAACTACCACGTCTGGGAGACCCTGGTGGCCTGGGACGCGCCGGAGCACTACGGGATGGCCTGCAAGCGCATCGACTGCCGCGACGAGGCCACCAAGAGCGTGTTCAACCGGAAGCGGGAGATGCCCGGTGCGCTGGCAGCCACGGTGGCCGGCCTGCAGGCCGACGTCGTGGTGCTGTCGCACAACGACGAGTCCTGGCTGGGCCTGGACGAGCTGCTGGAGATCTGTCGCCCGCTCGGCGAGGTGGTCGTGCTCTCGTTCGACTCGAAGCGGTACGTCGGGGCGCAGATCGGGATCCACTCTCCGGGTGGCGAGCGGGTCGGCGAGGTCTCCCACCTGCGGAACGTGGAGTACCTGCTGGTGGCAGGCGATCCGGCCCGGGTCCGCCGCATGGT
>UINC01000745.1_pt1 | contig 13304 bp, 12 predicted proteins | sample 5385821 | NCBI WGS metagenome assembly UINC01 (sample SAMEA4666929, study PRJEB26691) | marine metagenome | isolation source: Pacific Ocean | place: Pacific Ocean | collected 2011-10-13 | reverse complement strand
GGGGCAAACCTTTAACTTGGTGCTGACCCTAGCAGCAGCCTATCTCGCCTTCGGAGGAATTCTCTTTGACCCCGTGCTCTGAAGTTGATGGCTCAGCGGCGACGAGGCCAGACCGAGGGAACGCAGGCGTTCGCGTCAGATGCCTCCGGCAACTCGCCATCGGAGGACTCGCTCTCGCAGCACTCGCCGTAGTGTTGTCACAGGCTGGCCGCTTACCAGGTCCCCTTGGGGAGGTCCTGCGAGCTAATCTCGCCGCAGACCGCGACGCGACCGCGCTTTTCTACACCGAGGTCGACGGCTGGAGTGCTTGGCGCGCCCGGCAGACACGGTAGTCGGTCTGATGCGGCACCGAATACGTCGTCTGTCGACGTTCTCAGCCACTCTAATGTTGGCCACGTCACCGGGACTCCGAACCCAGGAGTCTGCGCCCCTGCCGAGTCTCGTCGAAATTGCCGGTCGGCTCGACCAGTCGTCGGCCGCCGAGCGGTTCGACAGTCTGTTGAAGCTCCTCGACGAACATGGCTGGGTCTACGAGATCGACGCCTTCCCGAATCCTAAAGCCGACGAAGTCGGACCCGACATCGGCCGGAATGTCATCATCACGATCGGCAGCGGCGACCGGGATCTTGTCATCGGTGCCCACGCAGATGCGGCCGTCCTATCAGACGGCTCGCTGAGCCATGGCATGGTGGACAACGCGGCTGCGGTTGCGGTCTTGATCCACGTGACGGGAACACTTCTCGAGGAACCGGTCCAGCATCGCATCCAAGTGGTGTTCTTCGACCTTGAGGAGCTTGGACTCCTGGGCTCCGCCCACTTCGCCAGTACCATCAGTAGGGACCGGGTCGACGCCATGGTCAATCTGGACATCGTCGGCTATGGCGACACCCTCATCTACGGTCCAGCCGCCGCGGCAGGTAACGACACGGTCTACGGCGCGGTCCGTGACGCCTGCGCGAACGGCCGACACGAGTGCCTTGAGTTTGACCGATTCCCGCCAGGCGACGACCGTAGCTTCCAGGCGGCCGGCATTCCAAACATCTCCCTCGCGACACTGCCACGGACCGAAGCTCACCAGCTCTGGCTAACGCTGAACGCTGGCCCGCACTCAGCCCTCCGGGAACAATTCGTGCCGCCAATCCTCAGAACCATCCACACCCCCGGCGACACCGCCGACAAGCTCGACGCCACAGGCATGAGGCTAGCTTACGAGGCCGCACTCGGACTGGTGCGAGAACTTGATCGCGGTGCCCACTAGCGCGTTGCCGCCCGCCGCCGCCGGAAATAGTCCACCTGAAACTCCCGGACGTTACGGTTATGTTCTCGGAGGGTATCCGCAAATACGTGGGACCCGTCGTTTCGGCTCACGAAATAGACGTAGCTGACGTTGGCCGGCATAAGCGCGGCACGGAGGTCAGCGGCACCGGGAGCAGCAATGGGCCCGGGCGGAAGACCGGGATAGACGTAAGTGTTGTATGGCGAATCGTAGGCGAGGTTCTCGCGAGTAAGATTGCCGTCGTAGCGTCCGTCGATCTGCAGTGCGTAGATCACGGTAGGGTCGCACTGTAGCGGCATCCGGCGGTCGAGCCGATTGGTGTACACCGCGGAAACCACCGGTCGCTCGTCGTCCAGTCCGGTCTCCCGCTGGATCAGAGACGCCAACGTCACAACCTGACGCACGGTCAGCCCACGTTCGGCCGCCAACGTCCGCAGGTCATCGTCAAAGGCACGGCGGAATTGCGCCAGCATCGCGGCAACAAGGTCGTCGGCATCGGCGTCACGCGGCAGCGCATAGGTCTCCGGGAACAGATAGCCTTCGAGATTGGTGGCCTCAGGATCTAGGTCGGCTATCAACTCCGCCTGTTCACTCGCTTCCAAGAACTCCTCGTTGCTACCGAACCGGGATCGTCCGAACACCTCAGCCATCTCCCACCGAGTCAGACCCTCTGGAAAGGTAACCGTACGGAGATAAACCTGCCCCCGAAAGAGGGCATCAATCACGTCGAGCGGTGAGACGGGCTCCGTGAACCGATACTCGCCAGCCTGAAGGAGCCGGTCCCTCCCACTGCGCCAAAGGGCAACCCTGAACGTGCGCTCGTCCGAGACAACACCGGCATCGACTAGCTGTCGTCCGATGTCCAACGTCGAGGTCCCAGGCGCGATGTCGACCAACGCCTCCGCACCTTGATACCCTCGATAGACCTGAGCCGCGCGGTCGTATAACACACGCGCTCCATACGCAGCGAAGCCGCCTATCGGAAGCACCAATAACGCCACGACCAAGAGCGCCTTCCGCATCAATTTCAATTCGGTGAGTCTGCCGGTAACTCGTTGGAAACTTTTCGGTGGCCCCGACTACCCGCAGCATCCAGATACTCTTGGAGGATTACCGCAGCCGCCGCGGCGTCGAGCTTTAGTTTCCTCTTCCTCCAGTCCCGCTCTCGGATCGCCAGCCGCTGTTCTGCCTCGACACTGGTCAAACGCTCGTCTTGTAGTGAAACCGGCAACTCGGTACGAGTCCCAACACCGGCAGCTATCTCGCGCGCCCGGGCCGCATCGGGGTGCGGTCGACCGTCAAGGTGCGTCGGCAATCCGACAACAACTCCGTCGAGTCCGTCTTCACTCTCGACGAGTTCACGGAGCACACCCACGACCCGCGCAACGACCGCCTCCGTCGAACCGTTACCAGGAATGCTTTTCCACGGCGTCGCTAGAGCGCCCGAATTATCACAAACCGCAAGTCCGATGCGCTTGCGCCCGAGGTCAAGGCTTGCCAGTCGCACGTGGATAGCCTAACAGGCCTCAGTGGCAAACACGCCACCGCCCCTCGCTTCGAACTCCAGATCGACGATCGCTCACTCGATCCAGTAGAATGGAGGGCAGCAGTCTCGGTGTTTCGGTCTGGCACTGCTTAGCGGGAAGGCCCCAAATTTCGATGACGAATCGCACCCGTCTTGTCCTTCTGGTCGTGACCGTCCCGATCCTGGGATACACGCTGGTCGGCGGTCTGCTGGGGAGCGTTGTTGCCCGGGAGGGCACATACCAGCACCTACGGGTGTTCGAAGACGTGGTGTCGCTCGTCACGAACAACTACGTCGAGCCCGTTGAAACCGAGAGCATCATTCGGGGCGCCCTGTGGGGTCTAGCCGAGGGGCTCGACTCAGAGAGTTCGTATCTCACAGCCGACGAAACGAAAATTTACACTTCAGGTAGCACCGCTGGCGAGGTCGGTATCGGGCTTGAGCTGAGGCGCCAGTATTACGTCCAGGTCCTTGCGGCCAGAGACGGGTCACCCGCCGCTGCGGCGGGGCTGCACGCTGGTGACTTCCTTAGGGCGATCGACAACAACCCTACGCGGATGATGTCCACGGTCAAGGCTCATCAACTCTTGCTGGGAGCACCAGGGTCGGCCGTGCGTCTCAGCGTCATCCGCGACAACGCAGCAGACCCTATCGAATTGGAGGTCATTCGCGGCTCCGATCGCTCGGCCAACGTTAGCGGTCGGGTCCTAAGCCCGGGTGTCGGTTATCTTCGAATCACCGAGTTCGACGACGACACAATTAGGGCGATCGAGTCGACCACCGACACCCTCAAGCAACAAGGGACTGAACGCTTGCTCATCGATTTGCGAAATACAGCTGTCGGCTCGTTTCGGACCGGCATCGCCGCTGCAGCGTTGTTTACCGACGCGGACACTCTGGTCATTCGTGAAACTTCAAGTGCGCAGGAACCCTTCAGCGGGACCTCGCAGCCGGCAACAATTGGCTGGCCCGTGGTTCTAGTCACTAACCAAGGTACAGCCGGCGCCGCAGAGCTCTTCGCCGCCGCACTCGCAGACAACGACCGGGCGGAATCGGTCGGTCTTCGAACGGCAGGGCGGGCCGCCGAACAGACCCTGGTAGAACTACCGGAGGGCGGCGGACTACTGCTGTCTTCCACCCAATATCTGACATCCTCAGGCGCGTCGATTCACCGCGCCGGTGTGGACCCGGCGGTCGTGGTCCAGGGACCACTGCCCACGCTCGGACAGAATACGTCAAAGTCGGATGAAGACCCGGTGCTCGACAGAGCGCTCGAGCATCTCACCACGATGCCCACCATATAGTGTCGGGGTGTGCAGCGACACTGGCGGCCCTTCAGGGGAGCGCAATCCCACCTTCCATTGACTGAATTTTTGAGAGGTTGCTATAGTCCGAGGCTCGCTAAATAGGCGCGTAGCTCAGTCTGGTTAGAGCGCCTGCTTGACACGCAGGAGGTCGGCGGTTCGAGTCCGCCCGCGCCTACCATCCAGCCACTGTCTGGCCCCCGACGGAAAGCGACGTGTGGGACCCCGTCCTTCCCGGCGAAAGGACAACGCTATAGCCAGGACGAGGAGCAACGAGTCGTCGAGAACATGACGGACCAGGTCACCGTTACCTTGCCGGACGGGTCGACGCGAAAACTGCCGACCGGAGCGGAGGTACGCCAGGTCGCTGAAGATATCTCACCCCGGCTGGCGAAGGCGGCGCTGGCGGCCGAAGTCGGGGACCAAATCGTCGACCTGACACACCCTCTAACAGAGGACGCCGAAGTTCGTATCATCACGAAAGACGGTTCCGAAGCGCTCAGACTGTACAGGCACAGCACGGCTCATCTGCTAGCGGCTGCCGTCACTTCCCTGTTTCCCGAGGCGCAGTGTGGCATCGGCCCTCCGACCGAGGAGGGGTTCTTCTACGATTTCATCGTGGACCGTCCATTCGTCCCGGAAGATCTCGAAGCGATCGAGACCAAAATGCGAGAGATTGCATCGCAGAATCTGGTCTTCGAGCGCAAGATGATGTCGAAGGAAGAAGCGAAACAGTACTTTGCCGACCGCGGCGAACCGCTGAAAGTGCAGCTCATCGAAGAAAAAGGCGGCCCGGTGGTTTCGTGCTACACCATCGAAGACGTGTTCATGGACTTCTGCACCGGCCCCCACGTGCCATCATCCGGCACACTGAAGGCGTTTAAGGTGCTCACGAGTTCAAACGCCTACTGGAAAGGCGACGCGACCAACCAGCCGATGCAGCGCATCTATGGCACGGCGTTTTTCAGCGAGAAATCCCTGAAGGAGCACCTCAATCGGATCGAAGAGGCCAAGAAACGAGACCACCGAAAACTAGGCCGCGAACTAGGGCTCTTCACATTTCACCACTGGGCACCAGGTGCAGCCTTCTGGCTGGCGAACGGCACGACTCTCTGGAATCTGTTGGCCGATTACATGCGATCGCAGTTGTTTCCTGCGGGCTACATCGAGCTCCGCACGCCACTGGTCTACAACAAGAAGCTTTGGGAAACCTCCGGGCACTGGGAGCATTACGCTGAAAACATGCTGCTGGTGGAATCCGAAGGCGAAACCTACGGCCTGAAGCCGATGAACTGCCCCGGACACATGCTGGTGTTTGCGAGCGAAGTGCGCAGCTACCGTGACCTACCGATTCGGTATCACGATCAAAGCGTGTTGCACCGAGACGAGGCTTCTGGGGTACTCGCCGGACTGACGCGTGCCCGCCAGTTTTGTCAGGACGACGCCCACTGTTTCGTTACGCCCGAGCAGGTCAGCGGCGAGGCCGAGCGCCTCCTGCGACTGGTGCAACAGGTTTACCGCGATTTCCAGCTCGAGTTTTCGGTCGAGCTCTCAACACGGCCGGAGACGTTCCTCGGCGACACCGACACTTGGGACCAAGCCGAAAAGCAACTCAAGCAGGCGCTCGATGCTGCCGGTCAGCCCTATGTTGTCGCAGAGGGCGAAGGTAATTTCTATGGTCCGAAGATAGACTTTCACGTGGTAGACGCGATCGGCCGGAACTGGCAGTGCGCCACGATCCAACTCGACTATCAACTACCGCAACGCTTTGACCTCAAATACATCGGTGCTGACAACACAGAGCACCGCCCGGTCGTCATTCATCGGGCCATCTTCGGGAGCCTCGAACGATTCATCGCTCTGCTCATCGAGCACTACGCAGGTGCGTTCCCACTGTGGTTGGCCCCGGTCCAAGCGATGGTCGTGCCGATAGCCGACCGTCACCTTGACTACGCTGAAGCGGTCGCCTCGCAAATACGCGAAGTCGGAATGCGTGTGGAGGTGGACGCCCGACATGAGAAAATGGGGTATAAGATTCGCGAGGCACAGTTACGGAAGGTACCGTACATGCTCGTCACCGGGGACCGTGAGGTCGCTGACGGCGCCGTGGCGGTTAGACGCCGTGCCGAAGGGGATTTGGGGGCGCGCTCGGTGGACGCGTTCCTTGAAGACGCGCTGGCCGAAATAGGGCGGCGCGACCGGTAGCTTGTGCGCCCAGGCGCCCACAACAGAGGGGGTTAATATCGCTTTTTCCCGGAATCAACGACGCGAGGCCCGGACTCGCACCAATGAGCGGATTCGAGTCCGCGAAATCCGCGTCATCGACGACGCGGGCGAACAGCTCGGCATCATGACGCCTCAGCAGGCAATTGCCATCGCAAAGGAACAAGGGCTAGACCTCGTCGAAATTTCTCCGACTGCGACGCCACCGGTGTGCCGCATCATGGACTATGGGCGATATCACTATCAGGAACAGAAGCGCAGCCGGGAAGCGCGAAAGAATCAGAAATCGATTGAGTTGAAGGAAATCAAGTTCCGCCCCAAGGTGGACTCGCATGACTACAACTTCAAGAAGAAGCACATTGAGCGGATCGTCAAGGAAGGAGACAAGGTGAAGGCCACGATCTTCTTTCGCGGTCGAGAGATGGCGCATCCGGACTTCGGAAGGCGAATTCTCGAACGGCTGATGGACGACCTGGACGGCATCGCCGTCGCCGAAGCTCACCCGAGCATGCAGGGAAACCAGATGCATATCATCCTGTCCGGAGTGACGGGCTCAAAGAGAGGACAGGGAGCTTAAGATGCCCAAGTTGAAGACACACCGTGGAGCCGCCAAGCGTTTCAAGAAGACCGCCACTGGAAAGATCGTGAGAGGTAAATCGCTCAGCCAGCACATCCTGACGAGCAAGACCACGAAACGTAAACGCCGTCTTCGCAAATCAACGCTAATTTCGGCCGCGGACATGCGCAAGGTGCGGCTACTGCTACCGAACTAGAACTAACAGGGAGACCTACCCATGCCTCGAGTTAAACGCGGATCGGTCCGCCGCGCAAAACGTAAGAAGCTACTCGCTCGCACCAAGGGCTTCTACGCCACCAAAAGCAAGCTGTATCGGGCGGCGAAAGAAGCCGGTGACAAGGCAGCCGAGTACGCTTACATTGGCCGGCGCTTGAAGAAACGTACTTTTCGGCGGCTCTGGATTACGCGAATCAACGCCGGGGCCCGGCAACACGGCCTAACCTACAGCCAGTTCATACGCGGGCTGTCGGACGCCGGTATCTCGGTCGACCGGAAAAACCTCGCCGACCTCGCAGCCACCGAACCCGGTGCATTTGCGCATCTGGCCGCCCAGGCTAGGGACGCCCAAGCCGGGACCTAGGCTTCCTCCGTCTCCCGCGACACCGCAGGGATCTTGAGGTGTCGCGGACCGGACGCTCACGGTCTCGTCAGTCACCCTGCCACGCGAAATCATGACCCCTCAGCCCGATATCGACACCACGCGCAAGGCCTTCCAGGCCGACCTCGCCGTGGTGGAAACCGAGGAAGGACTGCAAACCGTCCGCGACCGGTATCTGAGCCGGAAGCGAGGGGCCATCGCAGCGCTGATGAAGTCTATGGCCGACGCCGACCCGGTCGACCGGCCGGCACTCGGCAAGGAGGCTAACGCACTTAAGCAAGAAATCGAGCAGGCCATCACGGAAAAGCGCGAAGCGATCACCGCATCGACACACCCAATCGGCGGGATCGACGTTACCCTACCCGGTCGTGAGCTGTCGTTCGGTCGCAGACATCCGCTTACCCTGATTCGCGAGCAAGTCGTGTCGCTCTTTGAGGCAATGGGATTTGAAATTCTCCAAGGTCCGCAGGGTGAAGACGACTACCACAACTTCGAAGCGCTCAATATGCCGGTAGATCATCCGGCGCGTGACATGCAGGACACCTTCTACCTTGAAGGGTCGATGCCTGCCAGTGACCCCTCGGAACCACCCGCGACCCTACTCCGCACGCACACCTCTGGAATGCAAATCCGGTACATGGAGTCGCACGAACCACCAGTCCGCATCATCGCCCCTGGACTCGTCTATCGGCGTGACACTCCGGACCTCACACATTCACCGATGTTCATGCAGGTGGAGGGGTTGCTCGTCGGTGAGGGGATCACGATGGCTGACTTAAAAGGCACTCTCGTCAGCTTTCTGCGGGCATTCTTCGACGCTGACACCCGCGTGGAATTCCGTCCCAGTTTCTTCCCATACACCGAACCGAGCGCCGAGGTCTTTATTAGCTGCGTGTTTTGCGACGGTCACGGCTGTGCGGTGTGCAAGGAGACCGGTTGGTTGGAGATTCTAGGTTGCGGCATGGTACACCCTGCCGTATTCGAAGCAGTCGGTTATGACCCCGAGCGCTACACCGGATGGGCCTTCGGTTTGGGAATCGACCGGGTGGCACTGCTCAAGTACCGAGTGGAAGACATTCGTCTTTTCTATTCCAACGATTTGCGTCTGCTGGAGCAGTTTCCGCAGTGAGGATCCTCGTTTCCTGGTTGAAGGAATTCGTTGCCGTACCGCACGGTCCGGGCGGTCCCGTCAGTATCGGCGCCTTGGCGGAGGCCCTGACCATGCGTGGGTTTGAGGTCGGCGCGATCGAACCCTGGCCAGCAACCAAGGACGGGACTGAAGACGCGGTGCTTGACCTCGAGATCACCACCAACCGTCCTGACTGCCTATCGGTCCTTGGGATCGCGCGCGAAGTCGGCACTGTGTACAACACTGAGATCTCGATGCCAGAACTGGCATCTTCTGACGACTTTCATGGCGAAGCGCCGCTCTCGATCACGATCGACGATCCGGACTGGTGTCCCAGGTATGTCGGAGCACTGGCCGACGTCGAGGTCGGCACGTCTCCGCAATGGCTGAAAACCCGACTGGAGGCGGCCGACGTTCGTCCGGTCAATAACGTGGTCGACGTGACGAACTACGTCATGCTTGAAATTGGCCACCCGATGCACGCGTTCGACCATGCCCGGCTGGCGGGTCCCGAAATCCGTGTCCGCCGCGCCGCGCACGGAGAGCGAATTCGCACACTGGACGGGGTGGAACGAACGCTAACGCCTGAGACGCTAACGATTGCGGACGCCGAGCGACCGCAGGCAGTTGCCGGAGTTATGGGTAGTGCGACCTCGGAGATTAACGACGGGACCCGGACGGTCGTGCTCGAAGCGGCGTACTTCAATCCGATCTCAGTCCGGCGCACGAGCAAGCGACTCTCGTTGACGACCGACGCGTCTTATCGATTCGAGCGGGGGACCGATGTGTCGGCACCGGTGACAGCTATCGCTCGCGCCCTGCAGTTGCTAACCGCGATCGGTGCGGGGCAGACCCGAGGACCCGTAGTCGACTGTTACCCGGCGCCTCCCGATCCCATCGTCGTGCAACTTCGACACCGGCGGATCGGCAAGCTGCTCGGACAGAACATCGAGGCCTCGTTCGTCCGCCCAACGTTAGCCCGGCTCGGTTTCACTACCGAACCGGAGGCCAGTACGACAGACCCCGTCTGGCGCGTGACTGTTCCCTCATTCCGAGTCGACGTCCACCGCGAAGAAGACCTCATCGAAGAATTGGCCCGACATCACGGTTACGACAGCTTGCCAGCCACCTTTCCGGAACTGACCAGACCGGCCCCCGCCCCCGGAACCTGGCGCGCTCGGGACGCAGCCGTTCGGCAACTGCTGACCGGCTGTGGCTTCTTCGAGGCCATCACTCATGGGTTCATCGAAATCGACGCTGCGCTCGCCTTCCATGCGGACCAGACGGATATCGTGGCGCTCAGCAATCCACTGTCGGAAAAAGGGGCGGTGCTGCGCCCCTCGTTACTCCCAGGATTGTTCGACTCTCTGGTTCACAACCGCCGCAGAGAACGCCAGGACATCCGGCTCTTTGAGATCGGCAGCCGGTTCAGGCAACGAGACGGCGAGAGCCCCGCGCTGGCACTGGTCATGACCGGAGCCGCCGTTCCACCGCACTGGAGCGAGAACAACCGCAGAACCGACTTCTTTGACGTGACCGGCGTCATCACACGACTGTGCGCAGGCTTCGGAGGCACCGCCACGTTCTCCTCCGACACCGCCGACGCTTTGGTACCTGGGCGCACGGCACGGATTGGAATGATGTTGGGCTCAAAGACTCATGCCCTTGGACTGGTTGGCCAACTCGACCCAACGCTGGCGACCCGACGGGGATTGCCGGGCGGGGACGACGTCTACGTCGCCGAAATAGACCTCCGAACGCTGTCGTTGGAAGTCCACAAAGGGTTCCGTGCCGCCCCAATTCCACGACACCCCTCGGTCACGCGGGACCTTTCGATCGAGATCGACGATGCCTTGCCCGCCGCACAGGTTCGTGACACCATCCGCCAGGCAGCCGGGCAAAGTCTGATCAGCATCAGGGAAGTCGCACGATACCAGGGTGCGGGCGTCGCCGCCGGTGCGGTGAGTCTGTCCGTGCGACTCACATTCCGAGCGACGGAGCATACCCTCACGGATGTGGAAGTTCGAACTTCGACTGACCGGGTCGTGTCCGCGCTTGAACGCGCCTATCACGCAAAACTGAGATAACCGGAGAATTCACCGCATGGTCAAGCCGGCATCATCCCCAAGCCTTGAGTCCATCGACAGACTGTCCAAGAAGGTCCAGTCGTTGATTGATGCCCTGGAGCATACCCGCGCCGAGCTAACACGTGCCAGCGAGGACAACGCACGCCTTTCGCAGGACCTGGACGTCCTACAGTCCCGTCTGACAAGTGCCGAGGACCAGGGCGCCCAAGCGCAGGATCTGGCGAGCGAGCGGGACCAGATCCGAACACGGGTTAGCGAAATGCTCGCGCAACTCGACGAGCTGAGCTTGTAGTTGTGCCTGCCGAGAGCAGAAGAGACTCACTGTGACCGATGATACGTCGCGCGTGGTGACCGTCGAGATCATGGGGCAACGCTACCCCATCCGAAGTGCCCTCGATCTTGAGTACATCACACACCTTGCCAATTACGTGGACCAGAAAATCCAATCGGCGACAGAGCACTCGACTGGGGCCGACACAGTCCGGATTGCTGTGCTGGCGGCGCTGAATATCGCCGACGAGTACTTCCGAGCCCGAGACAGCAACACCGGTGGCGACGACCGGCTGCAGCGTCGTGCCGACGAGATAGAGCAGATGGTCGATCGCGCTCTAGAACAATTCGGTTGACCACCGCACTGTTATTACGTGTGCTGGAATGCCATAGATGCCAACGGCGGCTTGTGCGGCACCCATGTTCGTTCTAAGATGGGCGGACGAGAGCGTTAAGAACAGGCGGTCACGCTCTGCCGTGTGTCGACTGGCAAGTTGGCGGCCATATGGTTTAGAAGTTCCCTGCGTTGTTGGTGATGGTTTCGGAGTTCGGTTGAGCCAACGCTATACCCAAGCGAGCCGCGATGTTTCGTGGTGTGCACGCCTCCGCGTGAGGTAGCCTGAAGCGAAACTGGTTGTATCTAGAGCGGCTCCACCTGCTTTGAGCAGGTTCATCCGACCTCCCCACACGGCAAAGCGGGGCTTTTTTAGCCTCCCCCCCTCCCCAGGCGTCGCCGTTTGGTGGTCCGTTGTAGCCACCTCGTTGGCGCCTCCCGTCGAGGGTTGCCCGTCGCGCGCGGCTCTCTGCCGCCGCCTGCCGAGCCCAGGCGGGAAGCCGCGGGCTCCGAAAGGGCACGCATGAACACCTTCACGGTCGCCATTTCCGCGACCGCGTCGCTGCTTGCAGCCGCGCTCGTGTTCGTCGTTTGGGTCATCACCCAAAAGCGGATCGCACAACAGACCGTGGGCCACGCTCAGGAGCAAGCCGACCGCCTTATCCGGGAGGCCGAACGAGACGTGGGTGCGCGGACGAAAGAGGCGGAGCTGCTAGCTAAGGAGCGGGCCCACGCGCTGCTTCAAGAGAGCGAGCAACGGACCCGGGAACGCCGAGAAGAGCTAGCCTCAATCGAGCAGCAACTGTCGCACAGGACTCGGGAACTTGCCGGTCACGACCGCGAAGCAAAGCAGCGCGATACGACACTACAAGAACGCGAGACCCACGCGGCAGAACAGGAACGGTCGTTAACCGAGCGGGTCAAGCGCTGCGAGGAACTGACCCGTGAGTACCAACAGGCGCTACAACGGGTTTCTGGACTCACTGGCGACGAGGCGAAAAAACTGGTCGTTAAGCAGATTGAGCAGGACGCCCGACGAGACGCCACCAACCTGGTGAAGCGCCTTGAGACCGAGGCACGCGAATCAGCCAACGCCAAAGCCAAACAGATCATCACCCAAGCGATCCAGCGCAGCGCACCAGAACATGCCATCGAGGCAACGGTCTCCGTGGTCGACCTGCCGAGCGACGACCTTAAGGGTCGCATCATCGGTCGGGAAGGACGTAACATCCGCGCGCTCGAACAGGCAACTGGTGTCGAGCTAATCGTCGACGACACCCCCGGCGCGATCATCCTCTCGAGCTTCGACCCGTTCCGTCGTGAAGTGGCTAAGCGAGCCATCGAGCAACTCGTCGCTGACGGACGCATCCATCCGGCGCGAATCGAGGAGGTAGTCGAGAGGGTCAAAGCCGAGCTCGATGAACACGTGCTTAAGGAGGGAGAAGCGGCCGCTTTCGAGCTGGGACTCTTCGACATGCACCCAGAGATTCACAAGCTGATGGGCCGGCTGAAGTTTCGCACCAGTTACGGACAGAACGTTTTGAACCATTCGAAAGAGGTAGCTTACCTGGCCGGGATCATGGCGCGAGAAGTCGGGCTGGACGCGCACACCACCATTCGTGGCGCATTCGTGCATGACATCGGCAAAGCGATTGACCGCGACCTAGAGGGAACACATCTGACGCTGGGCATCGATTTTTTGCGGTCACACGGAGAGAGTGAAGCGGTCGTGGACGCGATGGCGGCGCATCACATGGACATCGACTGGCCGTCGCTGGAATCGATGCTAGTACAGGCCGCCGACGCCATCTCGGCTGCCAGACCCGGTGCCCGGCGAGACATTCTCGAGTCATACATCAAGCGACTTGAGCAGCTCGAGGGCATCGCCGATTCGTTCGACGGGGTGTCGAAGGCGTTCGCGCTCCAGGCGGGTCGCGAGATCCGGATCATGGTCGAGAGCGAGAAGGTCAGCGACGAAGAA
>UINC01000742.1_pt1 | contig 13310 bp, 13 predicted proteins | sample 5385821 | NCBI WGS metagenome assembly UINC01 (sample SAMEA4666929, study PRJEB26691) | marine metagenome | isolation source: Pacific Ocean | place: Pacific Ocean | collected 2011-10-13 | reverse complement strand
CAAGGCGCGGGAGCTGATGAGGTTTATAATACTGGTGATGATTTATCCGTTATGAAATTACTTGAAGATACCAAAGGGGGAGTAAAAGCCGCTGTTGACTTTGTTGGAGCAGAAAAAACTCTTCAATTTTCTTTAGATGCAACTAAAAAAGGTGGTCAAGTCGTTGTTGTAGGCCTTTTTGGAGGTGCGTTTCAAATGCCAATACCAATGTTCCCTCTTCAAGCTAAAAGTATATGTGGTAGTTTTGTAGGTAATCTTGCAGAAACTAAAGAAATGCTCGAATTAGTTAAAGCAGGAAAAGTTGATCCTATTCCGGTTGAAACTAGAAATCTCTCTGAAGCTACAAAGACTCTCGACGATCTTAGGGAAGGCTCTATCACCGGAAGAGTTGTTCTAGAACCATAGAAGGTATATTGATGAATAATTGGAATCATATAAGGCCAAGTAACTTTGAATGGGAATACTTTGAAGACAAGCACGGTCGTGAAACTTCAAAAGTAAGAAAACTAATAACGGGCGAACAATATATTTGGGAAGCTTCACTGAGACCAGGTTACTTAGCAGAATCACATTGGCATCCTTATGATATTGTTCAAATTTTTCTAGAAGGTGAATTTATAGCTAAAGGTGAGGGATCTTTTTATCCGGGGGATGTCAGGTGGGTAAAAGCAGGTCATTCATCTGTTGAAGGGGCAGGAGCGAATGGCAGTCGATTCTTCTTAATTGCTCTTGGCGGAGACATTCCTTTAATGTGGGATGATTTATATGAAGCACCAACAGATTTATTAAATCAACTCGAAGAAAGAGGAAACCCCGTTGGTTCAGCAAATGTCAACGAAATAACTGCCGAATTATTTCATGATCCACATAACAGGCCTACACAACCTGTTAAGAATATCTGTAATGAATCTCCTTGGATAATAGAAACTACCTTTGCCCCTGATTATAGTGCGGGCGTACATTGGCATAAAAACAACACCCTATATTTTATAATGAATGGTGAGATGGAATTTGGTCAAGAAGAACCCTTATATAAAACAGGAGATATAAGAGTTGTAAATGGAGGATATTCATATGGACCAGAAAAACCTGGTAAAGAAGGAGTTACTTTCATACTAATTTCAAATGGAGGACCAGTGGATCTCAATTGGTCAGATATAGATACCCCCCCTATTTAAAGTTTGTACTTTTGTCATCTTTCGTAACAAATCACCCCATATATTATGCAATTTAGAAGAGCAAAACTTCAGTCTTTGTCTATAACTCTTTTGTATTTCTTACCTGACAACCAGAATAAAGGAATCGATAGAGCAGAAATTAAAGTGAAAGATAGTAACGTCTTTGTATAGGGCTCCGAAACATTTATAGAAATGAGATAATCAATAACTATTCCTGAAACTGTAGTACCTAAAAACATTCCAATCATATTTAAATTTAATATAAAAAAGGCGATAACTGTGGCTTTTATATGAGGAGGAGCAAGTTCTTGTACAGTTGAAAAGGTCGGTCCATAGATTGCACCAAGTTGAAAAGAACCTAACATCATCGCTATCCAAAACATTGGATTATCAGGCCAAACTAACCTTCCCAAAATATTAAACGGTAAAAGAAACAACAATAACCAAAATAAGAACATTGGTCTTCCAAGATTAAACTTTTCTGTGAACCAATCGGACCCAATACCACCAAAAAGATTTCCTATAATACCAAAAACTACAACTATATATCCCGTATATTGTGCAATTTCAGCCCTAGCAAAACCTCTCTCCTGAACATACCAAACTTGATCGTAAACGGCTGATCCCAAAACCAAATGGAAGACTACTCCTCCATAAATACATAGTGTTAGTGCTGGAGAATCTTTTAATGCTTTATATAAGTCCCGCCGGATTTGTTTAAATTTAGGCTTTTGTTCTATTTGAGTACCAGAAATAACTTTTCTTGGAGTCTCTTTTATGAAAAACATAATCAAGGCGAAGAAAAGCCCAATACCACCCAAAATGTAAAAGCACATCCGCCAGCCTATAATTGGTCCAAGATGGCCAGCAATTATAAAACTCAAACCGGCACCTATAGGAATTCCCAAATAATAAGCTCCCGATATAAAACCCATATTTTTTTTGGGAAACCTATCACCCAGTAATGATAAAGAGGTTGGCGTAAGAATAGACTCCCCTACCCCTATAAACATTCTTGGGATTAATAAACCTACGAATGATTTAGCGATTCCAGATACAGAGGTCAATATACTCCATAACGCAACACCTACAGCAATTAATCTTGGTCTATGAAATCTGTCCGCCAGGACACCCATAAACAAACCCATGATGGAATAGAAAAAAAGGAAACCAAATCCAGTTAAAATACCATATTGAGTGTTTGTTAAAGATAAATCAGGAATTATAAAATTTGCAAAACTTGCAAGAAGTTGTCTATCGACAAAATTCATAACATTTAAAAGGATTAAAAAGCTAAGGAAAATATAATCCTTTTTATTTGGGCTTTGATCGTTCATTTCTTCTAATTTGCCGTAATTGATGTAATAATAATATTCTAATGATAAATTTTAGTAGGTGAGAATTATCAATGAAAAATATTTTAATAGCTATATTTTTATTATCTTTCTTAATAAATACTCCACTTATTGCCGATGAAGAAAGTGAAAAAATTTGTTTTAAGACTCGCGAAATTAAATCTATTCAATTCAAAAAAAAGTTTCTCGTTTTTGAGTTAAATAATAAAGAAAAATTTAATGTCTATTGCAAAGGAAAGTTTAGTCTAACATTCCAAAGCCCAATAATTTATGAACCTCAAAAAATGGGTTTCAAGATTTGTTATAATGATGTCTTAAAACTAAAACAATCGACATGCTTTATAGATAAAATAATCCCAGTAGAAAAAAAAGAGAGACTTCAAAAGGAAAAGCCATGAAGGTAGAAAATCGAGTAAGACCAAACAAAGAACAGATAGAAGGTTTTTTTAAGGGAGAAGATAATTCAGCGATACACATGATTAACCTCTTAAAATTTAAAGATAAGGCAGTGTATGAAGATGGAAGAGAGACTAGTTTAACCGGAAAAGAAGCCTACATGATTTATTCAAACGAAGTGAAAAAACATCTAAAAAAAGTTGGTGGAAAAGCAATTTTTTTTGGTGAAGTAACCCGACTAATGCTCGGAGATGTAGAGGAGCTCTGGGATACAGTTGGAATTGCAATGTATCCTAACAAGAGTGCAATGATGACTATGATGACTGATCCAGATTACATAGAAAGTGAAAAACATAGAAGCGCAGGATTAAAAGGACAGTTAAATATCGAAACAATTGGCAAAATTCTATGAGAACTACTCAGTAGCTATATCTTTGGGTATGCCTATTTCCTTAACAAGGGAAGAAAAAAAACTATATTGTTATATTAATAAACTCTTATATTACTACTTCTTCCTCCATTCGGGCCCAGAGGTAATTTTCTTCCTTTTTTTAAAAACTGGTTGTCTACCCGCAACAAAATCATCAAATACATCAGCATTAAACTCTCTTTCACTATTAACCATTCCCCAAACCTCTACCTCATAATCAAGTCCAGAACGAAAATCAGTCTCCCAAACTTTATTCATAGCAAGTTTTGTATAACCCCAAGCGACCGGGGCGCAAATTTTTAATCTATCACAAAGATTCGTAACGCTTTTATCAACTTCGTCTAGCGGCACCGCCTTAGTTACCAATCCAATTTCTTCAGCTTCTTTTCCATTAAACTCAATACCGGTTAATAAAATTTCTTTTGCCTTTCTCCAACCAACCATCCTGGGAAGACGTTGAGAACCTCCCCACCCTAAATTAAGACCAAGAGTTACTTCTGGTTGACTAAATTTTGCTTCTTCAGAAGCAATAACAAAGTCACAAGCGTGTAAATTTTCAAAACCTCCCCCAACTGCTCCCCCCTTGGCAACACCAATGATTGGTTTTTCCATAGTTTCAATCATTCTAAACAGCTTGTGTGCGTATTGACTAATTTCTCTAAATTCTATTGGAGTAAGATTCCAATCACTATTTCCCACTTCTCCAAATACTACTGCCCCCATATGAAATCCTTCACCGCCAACAGTAATAACTATAACTGAGATATTTTCATCGTTTGAAGCATCGTCCAATGCCTCTTTCATTTCAACAAGCACTTCAAGGTTCATTCCGTACTGAGGAGGATTGTTTTTAGTGATTGTGGCAATTTGGTTGTCTTTCTCATAAAGAATTGATTTAAAGTCCATTAATTTATTTCCTTTCTTTAATTTTTACCCGTTTCCTTCTATTCGAGTTCCTATAGTTGTCAAACTATGTTTAATTATCATCCACTCGTTATTTTCTTTCTTCATATGTGTATTATAATATCCCCATACAATTCGAGAACGGTTAGGAAATTCCTTGTAGTAATGTAATGCTTGTAAATCTGTACGAACTTTTGCAATTCCATCTTCATAACTAATTAGTGGATTGCCAAGCATGTGTTGTGTATTACGGTATGCACTAATGGCTCTCTCTACATAATCTACCCATTTATTTGCACCTTTAATAATTACCTCATTTTCACTGGACAAACCTTTGTCATATAATAATTTTACTTCTACATTCTTGATAAAAATTGATTTGTACAAATCATAATCCTTACTATCTATACCTAGGGCGTATTTATTCATTACCTCAACAATAGCAATTTTATCTTTTACATTAAGTTCATGCTGCTCTGCATAAGTATTAGAAAAGGTCATAATCGAAATGATTATTCCAAACATTATATTTTTCATCAGAATTATTCTCCTTCTATAAAATTATGAATGAAATTCACACACGACTCAAACTTTTTCGTGAAAAATTTACTAGAAACAATAATTTAGAGAGAGTTATAAAAGGTACAAAAAATTTACAAACATTATTATAAGAAAATTACAAAAGAAAAAAATAGTAATTGAAACTAGAAAAATAGACAATTTTCAAACTATTAGTTATTTTGAGTTAGAGGGAGAGAAATTGTGACTATACCTGAAATTTTATTAGATAATGTTGATTTTGGAGATAATCCTTACTTAAACGGCGCACATGAACCACTAAGAAATGAATTGGATAATCCACAAATCAAAATTGTAGGAGATATTCCTAAGGACTTTTCTGGAATCTACCTAAGGAATGGCCCTAATCAAAGATTTGAACCTTTAGGAATGTATCATTGGTTCGATGGAGATGGCATGATTCATGCAGCAGAATTTCGCGAAGGCCAGGTATTTTATCGTAATAGATGGATTAGAACTAAGGGGTTAGAATACGAAATAGAAAAAAACAAATCTATTTGGCCTGGTCTTATGGGTGTTCCAAACAGGAATTTAAAAGATAATTGGGGTTCAGATTTATGGTTAAAAGATAATTCTAACACAGATATTACTATTCATGGCGGAAAAGCTATTTCAACCTTTTATCAATGTGGCGATGCATATATCGTAGACCCAATAAACTTGGAAACAGAGGGAACTTTAAATATTAAATCTTCAGGGGCAAGACAAATGTCAGCGCATTGCATGACGGATGAAAATAATGGTGACTTACTTTTCTTTGATTATTCTGCAAAACCACCCTATATGACCTACGGAGTGTTGGATAAGGAATCCAAAGTAATTCATCACACGCAAATAGACTTACCTGGAGCGAGACTACCTCACTCCATGGCTTTTACTAGAAATTATTCGATACTAATGGACTTACCTATGTTTTGGGACCCAATACTTCTAGAAAAAGATATCCATAAAGTTACTTTTTATCCAGAGATTCAAAGCAAATTTGGCATTATAAAAAGAATGGCTTCCGGAGATACTGTTAAATGGTTTGAAGCAGATCCTTGTTATATTTATCATATAATTAATGCATGGGAGGAAGGAAATGAAATTGTTCTTGATGTTTGTAGAATGTCGACGCCCGTGCCTAAAGTTGATATTAGAAATAAGCTGTCAGGACCTTATGGATCCATGTTAGCTTGGTTGAAGCTTGATGCAGTATATCACCGATATAGATTTAATTTAGTTACTGGTAAAACTAAAGAAGAAAGTATGAATGATGTCCTGAGTGAATTTCCTACAATTAATAATAAATTTTTAGGAATTAAGTCTCGTTATAGCTATCATGTATCTCTTGCAGATACAGATGTAATTCTATTCAGTGGTTTTTTGAAGATAGATAGTAATACAGAAAATATACAAAAATATAAATTTCCGGACGGTACTTTTGGCAGTGAAATGCAATTCGCTCCAAGAGATAATTCTAAATCAGAAGATGATGGATACTTAATTACGTTTGTAACAAATTTACTTAGTGAAAAAGGTGAGATTCAAGTATTCTCTGCCGAAGATTTGTCACTGGGACCAATATGTAAAATTATCGTTCCACAACAAATACCGCCTGGATTTCACAGTAGCTTTGTTTACTCTGAATATTTATAATTTATTCATTCTTAGTTCCCAACAATGGATTAGAATTTTTGATAATAGTTAATGTCCTGGACAAATCATGACTTTACATTGACTCTTATCATTTTTTAAAAGCTCAAAGGTTTTGGGTAAACTTTCTAAACCTATTTGCTGAGTAATCATTGAAGAAGGATTCATTCTTCCTTGTTCCATCATGTCTAAAGTAAACTGAAAATCATCTTTTAAGTAAGCTATAGAAAATTTTAATGTTAATTCTTTTGTTGAACCCAAAAAAGGAAAAAATGTATCAGGCTTGTCACAGACTCCTATTAATACTATCTCAGAAAATGGAGGAGCAATTTCCATACAATTTTGTATAACATTAGGTGATCCTACACATTCATAAATTATATCTGGTGAACCTCCCGTTTCTTTCCTGTACATATTAATCAACTCTTCTGATGGGGTTTTGCCATCTATAATATTTGTTGCGCCCATTTTTTCAGCCATTACTTTTCTTTCTTTCGAGACTTCTGTTACTACAATGTGGCGAGCACCAAAAAATCTTAACCACTGAATTGTCGATAAACCAATCGGTCCTGCTCCTATTACAAGAACATTATGACCTTGTTTAAATTTCGAAATCCTTACACCATGCAGTCCAACTGCAAGAGGTTCAACTAAAGTGGCAAAATCCCAAGTTACCCCTTTAGGAATCTTTATGCTTTCAGGAAGCCCTATTCGCACATATTCGGCATACCCCCCTTGAATATCTCCCATGCCAGTTGTTTGGGAATTTGAGCAAAAAAATGGATTACCATTAATACAGTATTGGCAGGTACCACATGCAATAAAAGGAAGCGAAACAGCTGGATCACCAATTTTCCAAGAGGATTTCAAGTTTTTACCAATTTCAACAATTTCACCACTAAACTCATGACCTAAAATAGTTCCAGGAGGTGGTTGAAGTGGACCTCCTTCACTTGCATGAAGATCAGTTCCACAAATACCACACTGTTGGACTTTTAGAATTAGTTCATTATTACCACACTTCGGATCTTTATAATCTTCAATTGAAAGAGGTTTTCCGGGCTCGTTAAATACAGCTGCCTTCATTTCATCAGTACCTTAATCCTTTAATTTTAATACAAATTTTCCATAATTTTTTCCTTTATAAAGATCTTCAAAAATTTCTGGAAATTTATCTATATCTCCTTCTACTAAATGAGTTGGCATTTTTAACTTTTCTTCATTTAGCCATTTTGATAAATTTATTCTAGCTTCTTCATATCTATCTTCATAATCAAAAATTACAAACCCTTGTAAACGTGCACGCATAGTTCCTAACCAAATATAATTATTAGGTCCTTTAATTTCATTTTCAGAATACTGAGAAGTAGAACCACAAAGTAAAACAATTCCTTTCATCCCAATAATTTTAAGACTTTCATCCATTACATGACCGCCAGTATTATCGAAAATTATATCTAATCGTTTATCGGAGACAGAAGATAATTTTTCAAACCAATCCTTATTTTTGTAATTTATTGCATAATCATATCCAAGTTCTTCAATTAGCCATTTACATTTTTCATCACTACTCGTTGTTCCAATAACTTTTGAGCCAGCTAATTTTGCAATTTGACCAGCGATACTACCTACTGCCCCTGCAGCCCCAGTAATAAGAACATTCTTATCTGGAGAAGGTTTACAAACATCTAATAAAGAAAAATAAGCTGTTAGTCCTGGTATTCCCATACCACTAAGCCAAAGCTCTGGATTGGCTAGGCTTAGATCACATTTTTCGATATCCTCCCCAGTGCTTACACAGTATTTTTGTACACCAAGAGACCCAAGAACATAATCTCCCTCGGAAAATTTAGGATTTTTTGATTCAATTACCTCACCAACAATACTGCCGCGAATAAGATCATCTTTTTTAACTCTAAATAAAAAATCATCACTATCACGCAAAAGAAGTCTTAAAGCAGCATCAATTCCTACATATTTGGTCTTAATAAGAATGTCATTATCATTTAGAGGATCTATTTCCTCAGCAATAACTGAGAAATCATCTTTTTTTGATAAACCTACAGGATAATTTGATAATATAATTTTTTTATTAAAATACTTATTGTTCATTTCTTTCTCCTATTAAATTAGTTCTGTTTCCTCCAGCAATTTACAATAACTTGTTTACTGTAATTAATGAGTTTATCTATTTTTTTAATTTGAGGATCTTACGTGCGTTGTCACTTAAGAAATTTGGCCACACTTTTTCTTTGAGGTCAACCTCTTGCATATCTGTCATTATTCTTTCAAGAGAAAGTCCTATTGGAAAGTAACCTGCATAAATAATCTTGTCAGCGCCCCTAGTATTAGCGTAGTCAATAATTGACTTAGGATAATATTTAGGAGCAAAAGCTGATGTAGAATAATATAGGTTGGGCCATTTAAGCATCAGTTTTACAGCAAGTTCAACCCAGGGTTCACATCCATGACGAGTAACAAAAACAAGATCGGGAAAATCAAACATAACTTTATCAATACGCTCTACATGTTGTGGCCACATAGGAAGTCGTGGACCAGGTATCCCTGCGCAAGAAAAGATTGGTAAATCAAGTTCAACACATTTGGAATATATAGGATACATAAGCTCATCATCTATAGCGACTTGAGGGTTAAAACCTGCATTGAAAGCACCAAAAGAACACACTCCAAACTCTTCGTATTGGCGTACCATGCCACGAATACCCTCTTCACCTTTGTTGGGATCAACACTTCCTTGAGATATAAAACGATCTGAGTGATTTTTTAAGGCTTTATGACTAATATCACCCTCTACACCAATTAGACCGATTTCAATATCGTATCGGTCCATCTCATGTAATGTTACTGAGATCGGATCCTTATTACCATATAGTTCCTTGGGTACATTTTTAAACATATACTCAACCGGAAAATCTAAGTCTGTAGAATCATCTTTTAATTGAGTGCGTATAAAATCATATTGTGAAAAATCTGCTGCTGGAAAAGCAATCATGGTATCTACTATATTTATGCCCTTAGGTATACCCACTCTTATTCCTCACCGGATTGAGAGTAGCGTGCGTTTTGAAATAGTATTCCAGTCGCATCAACTGGTATTTCTTCGCGAGGTAAGGGTATATTTATTTGTTCTGGTGTTGGTCCATATTTATTAGCTGACAACCTTAATTTTTCCAAATCAAAATTATAAAGTTTCGCGGCATTTTCACCAAATAACATTCTTCTTTCACGTTCAGGTACATCATAGAAAGTTAATCTTAGAGATTCGAGATTGTATGGAAAAGTACCCTCATAATGAGGATAGTCATTACCCCATAGAATCTTTTCGGCCCCTATTTTATTAATTCCATCTAATTCCGCTTTACTAGGAAAACTAGCTCCATACCAACAGTTACGTTCTGCATATGCGCTTGGTAAATCTTTTAAAACCCAATCACCTTCATAATGCATCTCACCTATAGCACCATATTGTATGCCTAAATGTATGCCATCTAATTGAGCTAACAATGGAGAAACCCACGCACAACCAGATTCTGTCAAAATATATTTCAGTTTACTAAAACGTTCAAATACACCACTCATCAATAAGTGACGAAAACCAGCTTGACAGTAAAATGTTACTTCCGACATCCACAATGCTTTACCAACTAGACTTTCTCCATAACCAGGTGAACCCTGCCCAGAATGTTGATTAATCACTAGATTGTGATCTTGGATCGCGGCAAAAACTTTATCCCAAGCTGGATCATAAAGTGGCAAGAGCCAATCACAATCTGGTGGAATTAACGGCAATAAAACACCCCCTCTTAAACCAGCTTTAGCTATGGATTCAATATCTTTTACAGCTTCATCAAGATTATTAGGTAATATCAAACCTATGCCCGCTCTACGAATAGGATCCTCGGAACAAAAATCCGTAAGCCAACGATTATGTGCACGTATACCAGCCAAACAAAGTTCATATTCTTCTCTACTTGGAGGTTGTGATGTTACAATACTTTTTTTAAAGAAAGGAGGTACAGTATTTGGAAAAACCACCTCACCGACAACACCTTGACTATTTTGGTCTTCTGTACGAATTTCAAGATCCCAATTACGCTTCTTTTTTTTTCCATAATGTTCCTCAGAAGGATTCTTGTAACCACCCCGCCATTCATCAAACATATTAAGGTATTTGGGTTCAAGATATTCACGATACTGAGAATGACTTCCCCCAGCATGAGTATCAGCTGTTATTAGTATGTAAGGTTTGTTACTCATTATATTCCCTATTATCCACCTAGCAGTGGATTGCTATGATGGTCTGTTTTACTCATGTTTGAAAGTTTTTTGTTACTCTGATTTAAATAAATACATTATATTTATGATTTAAATTATTGTTCTATATAAATAATAATAGTATTTTTATATAAACTAATGACCTACAGACTTACAATCTGTAGGTCGTTAGTCTAAAAACTGGTGATTTACTTGAATTAGAGCCTAAATTATCACTTTATGGCTAAATTGGAATAATTAATATTTCTGTTATAAAAGTTAATACCAAAACAATGAAACAAGATATAAAACGTATTAACATAATAGGCACAAGTGGAAGTGGAAAGTCTACTGTGTCACGCCAAATAGCTAAAAAGCTAAATTTACCTTACATAGAATTAGAGGAGCTATGCTGGCAAGATAACTGGACTGAATTAAGTGACGCAGAATTCTTTCTCAAAGTACAAAAGGCCGTATCCTCTGATGGTTGGGTTTTGGACGGAACCTATTCTAGAACGCGTCACATCAAATGGAAGCGAGTTCAGATGGTGGTATATCTAGATTTACCTTTACACCTTGTTCTTTACCGAGTTCTACGTAGAACTTTATTATATATCTTTAAAGGTCAGCTTTTGTGGGCTGGAAACAAAGAAACTTTTCGGAGAGCTTTTTTTTCTTATGATTCTATAATCTTATGGTCGCTTAAAACTTTTTTTAGAAATCGTAAGGATTACTTAATTGTATCCAAAAGTTCTACCTTCTCACATATTAAGTTTGTCAGACTGTGTTCCAAAAAAGAAGTAGAGAACTTTGTTGCACAACCTAATGATACTTTTAATCAATAACGGCAAAGATATTAATAGGTGGTGATCCCGGCAAGATTCGAACTTGCGACCTACGGATTAGAAATCCGTTGCTCTATCCAGCTGAGCTACGGGACCACTACGTTACACTACAGCTAAAATCCGTGAGTATATAATTTTAAACTGTCTTAACGTGATTTTGTAAAAAAAGATATTAAAAGCCCGGCAAAAAAACCGGGCTTTATCAGAAATAAATAAAATCAGCTATCTACGATCACGCAATTGATCAATATTGAAGATAGCGTTCGTCATAGTGTCTAACTTTTCCCATGCAGAGTTTACATCAAAAGTGGATGCACGTTTGTCTCTATCATTAGCAATTATAGCGGATCTCCACATAAACCTACCAGTTGTTGGTTCCCAATCACGTGAATCATCCCAGACACGCCATAAATCACCATTTCTATCAAACATTTCCAAGTATTGTGCATAATAAGTCTCTTTATCCACATGGACGCGTTTTACAGAATATTGGTAAGTTTCTGTAAGGTCCGTAATATCATAGACCCAAACCGGACGCAGTTCCATGTCAACAATCCCTGACAAACTACAGGAATCATCGGCGATACGGTATGGATCGTAGACATTTCCGACTTCAGGAGAGTGAAGAATGGTAGTCTCCTTAATTAATGTATACTTAAACTTACGTCGATCCGTTTTAAACCAATTTGAGCGCCATTCATCCCAAGTGAGTTCAAGTCCTGGAGCAATAGGGTCTTGACCATTTGTTCCCGTGAGCTGTCGCGTACGTTTAAGCGATGGGATGTAAAGCTTGAAATCATCATCTCTATCGGCATCAGCAAACCGAAGTCTTACTCCCGCCAGACCACGAACGTCCCGTGGAGATTTGATTAACAATGCACCTGCTTCTGTTATGCCTTCGAAGCCTTCGACATTCCCTAATGGTGGTGCACTCACGCGTCCCGCCATGCGGCGCCAAAAAATATTCGCTTTATATAGTCGTTCGAGTACATTTGTACCACTACACGCTGCCATATCTATTGTATCAAAGAACAAATCATCGGTGCCAACTCCATGAGCATTAAACAGCCAGTTGAGTTCTTCACCGTTTTGTGGATTGGTAAATGGCAGGCCAGCTTCGCTTAAAAATCCATGCTCACCATTCTTATCACGTAGCTCTCCTTTTTCGTTAATTGTAAAAGGATCTGGTCCAAGCGCTTTAGTTGCGTCCAATCGACCTCTTTGCATGTAATAATGCGTAGTTGGAACAATACGAATACCTTTGATCGGTAACCAATCAGAAGTTAAACGATCGATCCAAAACTGTGATAAGTAGTCTTTTACCCAAGGCAATGAATCAATATTTTCTTTCGTGATGATGAAACCAGGTTTCAACTCAGCAGGGTGTGATTCTTTCGCTAATAAAGACGATGCGGTATATCCACGGAAATCTTCCCAATCCCTAGCAAGCGCCCTTACTTCTGCATTGTCGATTGCAGCAACCCAGGCAGCATGCTCAGGCAGTCCAGTTTCAGACGCGAAAGATTTCCAGTTATCAATCCATTCATCGCCAGCCTTCGCATTAAAGGTTGTCAAACCTAAAACCGCTATGGTTAAGCAAATTAACAATGTTTTTATTTTAGAAAATTTCATCTGTATTCTCCTTTAGATTTAGGTGCCGGGCGTTAGCGCCCGGCATAGGGGGTTAAAATTGATAGGTGATTGAAAACTCGAG
>UINC01000737.1_pt1 | contig 13323 bp, 9 predicted proteins | sample 5385821 | NCBI WGS metagenome assembly UINC01 (sample SAMEA4666929, study PRJEB26691) | marine metagenome | isolation source: Pacific Ocean | place: Pacific Ocean | collected 2011-10-13 | reverse complement strand
TCTCCATTAGAAGAAGCCAATCATCTGGAAAGGATGTGTTCAATTTCTCTATGATGGGAATATATTCTTTTTTTTCAATATTATTCTCTCGCATTTCCCTGACCATACTATATAATTCGTTCAAAGATTCATTCTCTTCGGTCAGGTTTGAGGATTGACTGATATTATTTTTACTGGGTTCTACATTCTTATTATAGGCTGGCCAGTCTGCGGGACCTCCAAATACTGAAATGATTTTTCCCCCGCAGGCCAGATCATATACTCCCCATTCGGGTCTGAACAAAAAATGATCATTCAATGTCACACTGCAATCATTTAATGAGATCAACAAAGGTGTGACAACATTATAATATATCTTGGTCACGGTCCCGGAGATCTTGACCCCATTGGAAAAATGGACATTTACTTTATTATTATCGAATATTCCCAAGCCCTTAAGATCTGCTTGATCCAATTGATGAAGTGATTTATTGATTTCAGATATCTTACCTACTGGTGCCCCAAACCCATCTGCATGATGATCGATAGTGTGTCCTGAGATCTCACTATCATTATAAGATAATTGAACTGGCCCCGTATATTTGATGTAGGCCAGTTCATGAGTCTCAGTGATCATAATATCTGATAGGACACCTGAAACTTGTAGTCCTGAATCATAAACCGCTGTCGTTATGGTCTCCGCAGTTTTTGCTTTTTCAAGTCCCTGGATTCCCCCTGTTTTGTATGCCATGGTCTCACTGAATTCTTTTAGAACATTTGAAAGTACTTTGAAATCACCTGTCACGAACAACTGTGGTTGCGGTTCGGTAACATCGTAGCCATAATTAATACAATCTATACTCATAGGGATTTTTTTCACTGTGGGGCCAAGACAGTCGTGACTCTCACCCACAGATGAGAGAAGACCTGCACCATATATCTTAGGGTCATCAAGACTACCTACAAGACCGTACTCGGATGTCCACCAGTTCATCCGAGCAAGTTTTGCAGCCTCACTGACCCATACTATAGCCTTTGCTGCTTCCTTGAACTCTTTTTCCACCTGTTCTATCTCATCCTGAGTTGAATTTGGATCTTCCTTAAGGTCAGACATTTTCCTGATAACATCATATAATTCCATATCCTGTTTTGATGCTATAGCTTTGTGGGACAGTTCGCCATAATTACATAGATAGTCTGCATAATCCGGGTCCGCGATTATCGGAGCATGACCGGCTGCTTCATGAACAATGTCAGGAGCAGGTGTGTAAACTATATGCTCAGCAGTACGCATATCAACAGCGATAGCCAATACCCTTCGCGATAATAGTTCCATAAATGTAGCTGGGGGTATGAATCCTTTAACTGTGGCCGCTCCCCATCCAAACCTATCCAGCTTTTCATCCATTTCATCAACGGACGGAATCCTTTCCAAAGGAATACCTGTTTTTTCTATCCCTCTAAGATATGCTTTATGAGCGTGTTCTTTAAAAAAAGGAACCGATATTTTCATAATGAATCGCCAGACAGCCTGATCTATCGGAGTGTATAAAGAATAATCTTGGTCTACTATATGGGGCAGTAAGTGTTGGGGTAGGCTGTCTCTGGCTTTACTCATAGAGGTCAGTGCTATAATTGTACCCCGATCAAAAAATTCTTTTTACTATGGTCGTGAATGGGTCGGGCTGAGAAATCTACAAATATTCTACCTATAATACTGGCCTCAATTTTGTTTTTATTGTGTACCTTTTCCGCCATTATGAATTCAAACTATTCTAAATTTGCCCGGTTCTTATATATTGTTCGATTCGAAGATATAATGTTAGAATTTTTATATCCTTCGTATCTTGTTAAAATTCCGGAGTAGCTCAATGGTAGAGCGGGTGGCTGTTAACCACTAGGCTGGGGGTTCGAGTCCCTCCTCCGGAGCGACAGAAACAATTCTTTCTGATAACATGAACCGAACGAACATTCAATATTATTTGATGATGTATAGTATATTTATTTTAGCTTTGATCATGGGTTCCTGTACTAAGTCTTTGGTCCCGCCGGTCGCAGTCAAAAAATCTCATGAGATGCACCTTCATGGGGATACCAGGATAGATAATTATTACTGGATGCGTCTCACTGATGAACAAAAATCTGCTAAAGAACCCGATTCTCAGACAAGGAATGTATTGGACCATATTCATGCAGAACGTTCCTTTACAAAGGGTAGCTTGGCGCATACCGAAACACTGCAGAATAATCTGTTTGATGAGATCGTAGGTCGAATCAAAAAAGACGATGAGTCAGTCCCCTATAAAGATAATGGTTATTATTATTATCGACGTTTTGAAAAAGGTAAAGAATATGCGATCTATTGTCGAAAGGCTGGATCTTTAGATAACAAAGAAGAAGTGATCCTTGATGTGAATACTCTGGCTGAAGGATATGATTATTTTGCGGTCAGTGGGTTAACAGTTAGTCCTAATAATCAATGGCTGTCCTATGGGGTGGATACTCTAAGCAGACGCTTTTATACTATACAGTTCAAAGATCTTTTGACAGGAGAAGTATTGGATCAAACGATTCCCAATACAACAGGCAGTGTGGCCTGGGCAAACGATAATAGCACCGTATTTTATACATCAAAAAATGTAGTAACTCTCCTATCAGAAAAGATCTATCGGCATAAGATTGGCACAGACCATGCCAATGATGAATTGGTGTATACGGAAGATGATAACTCATTTTACATTGGTGTATATCGGTCTAAATCTGGAGAATATATCATTGTCTGGAACAATAGTACCCTGGTAAGTGATTATCACATTCTTCGTGCGGATGATCCGGATAGTGAATTGGTGAACTTTTCACCTCGGGGAACTGAGCACGAATATTCAATTGAGCATTATAAGGATAAGTTCTATATACTTACCAATTGGAAAGCTAAGAATAACCGACTTATGGAAGTATCTGAGAATGCCACGGTCATGGCCAATTGGAAAGAGGTTATTCCTCATCGGTCTGATATTCACCTATTGAGATTGGAAGTGTTCAAGGATCATTTGGTTTTGAGTGAGCGTCGCGATGGTTTAAGGAATCTGCGTATCATGAACCAGAGAACAGGGGGAGACAAATTAATAGAATTCAATGAACCTACCTACACAGCATATATCTCTATCAATGAAGAGTTCAATACGGACATACTACGTTACTCCTACACATCCATGGTCACACCATCATCAACTTTTGATTATAATATGAATACAGGTGAAAGAATACTTTTAAAACAGCGGGAAGTAGTAGGTGGTTATGATCAGGATTCTTACCACTCTGAGCGGTTATATGCTCCAGGCCGCGATGGACAACGGATCCCGATCTCTTTAGTCTACCGCAAGGAATTGAAAAAAGATACTCCTCAGAACCTGTTGCTTTATAGTTATGGTTCTTATGGTTCCACGATCGACCCCAGTTTCCGATCAAGTAGACTCAGTCTTCTTGATCGAGGATTTATGTTTGCTATAGCCCATATCCGCGGAGGACAGATCTATGGTCGAGGGTCATATGACGATGGTAAGATGCTGAATAAGAAAAATACATTTAAGGATTTTATTGATGCTGGTAAATATTTAATTGACCAGGGGTATACTAACTCTGACCAGCTTTATTGTGAAGGTGGCAGTGCTGGAGGGTTATTGATCGGTGCCGTAGTGAATATGGCTCCGGAGATCTGGAAGGGTGCTATTGCTTCTGTGCCTTTCGTAGATGTTGTTACCACCATGCTGGATGCAAGCATACCACTTACTTCCAATGAATGGGATGAATGGGGTAACCCAGAAAATGAAGAATATTATAACTATATGTTATCCTATTCACCCTATGACCAAGTGATTGACCGGGAGTATCCGAATATGTTAGTTACGACAGGGTTCTTTGATTCTCAGGTACAGTACTGGGAGCCTTTAAAATATGTGGCCAAACTAAGGGAACATTGGCAAAGCGAGAATAAACTGTACCTGCACATGAATATGGATGCAGGTCATGGTGGAAAATCCGGGCGGTTCCGACGTTATCGGGAATTAGCGCTGGAGTATGCTTTTATGTTAGACTTGGCAGGTATTAAAAGTTGATTCATTCTTTATAGTTTTAAAATAAGATATTTATATACCACTTTCCCTTTCCCACTCATCACATAAGATCTTATATAATAGGAGCTCATTCTCATGTATCTCTTTATCAAGCATGATCACTTCTCGAAATAATTCCAAATAGGCATCCTTCAGATCGTCATCAATTTTGTTTTTTAGTGACCTACTGATCGATCTAATAAATTTTTTTACTTCATCGATTCCTTTGGACAATACTCCATCTAAGAATTGTGTTCTTAGCATTAACAACTCTTTATCATCATCATCGTATTTCTCTAATATGATCTTAAGATATTTTCTTTCATCTGAAGAGTATGCATAATCACAATTCGAGATAATATAAGCTATATCGAATAATACTAATTCCAGAAGATATGCTGATCTGTCATTCTTACTCATTTATTCTTTGATTCATTTGTTATATGCTGACAATTCACCGGTTGTCTGACCCCATCTATATAACCATCCTTTACCTTAACACCATATGCCATGATACGTACAAGGTGTTTATTCAAAACATTATAATTGAATTGGATCTTGGTCTCGATCTCTTCCAGCTTACTTATCAATTCATTCTGTGATATTTGAGAATACTGATTACTTTGATTAGTGGCAGCCACAAATATTAGCATACATACTGATGCTAATATTCCTCCAATAAATCCTTTTGTATAATTTTTCATGGGTTTGGTCCTTTCTATGATTCATAAATTCTTAAAGATCAAAGGTATGAAACATTAATGACATGCTTCATCGGTGTTGCTGTTCTCTATATCGATCAGCATTAACAGGTCAATGATATCCATATTTGTATCATAGTTCATATCAGCATTATCCATAAAATCTTCACCATTCATGATAGAAAACATTAATACTGATACGTCTTCGGGTGTTATATAACCATCATCATCAAGATCCCCAATACATGACGAGAAAATGGACCATACAGAGACTGCATTGGGAACCAAGGATTCGTTTCGTCCAATTGAAATATATTTATTCACTCCGCTTCCCACTATATCATACATGAAGGAAATACTATTTGCCATGGTCGAGCTCCACTCTTCATTCCCCAGACTATCTATCAGTAACACATATGCCTTATTGTTCAGTACACCCGCGATAGCGTATCCTCCTGTAACCGTATTTATGATCGAATAACCATAATCATCCTGGGCTGTTCCATAGTTCATGTGCCATTCATCATTACCAAGAGAATCAATTTTCAGGATAACAATGTCGTTATTTCCATAACCATCGGGAAGGTCCGAATTACCAACCAGAATATATCCACCATGGTCATCAATAGTGATCATATGAAAGGCTGGGTACCCAATATCAAAATACTGTTTTGTCCATAATGAATCTCCGAACTCATTGATCATTGCTACTCTAGATGGTAATGTTAGACCTAAAATAAAACTCCCAGACAATATTTCTTCTTGGCTAGTGACCACTCCTGAAAAATCCTTTTCCCACATTTCATTCCCCAAAGAATCGATTTTTACAAATTTCCCAGTAATGTTCCCGCTCTGGTAAGAATAGCCTGTCAAAGTATACCCCCCATCAATAGCTGTCCCGATTGATGTTAGTTCGTTGGCACTTCCCCATAAGAATGTCGACTGCCAATCTTGTTCACCAGTAGAGTCTGTTTTTATTATACAGAACCTGGACACAGAATTCTTTATGTACTTTGCTCCAATAATGAACCCTCCATCGGAAGTGTATTCTATATTAACGCTATTATAAGCGACCCCTGTGCTATCGATCCTGTGGCTCCAGATGACATTACCCGCAATATCTATCTTCAATAGCCCTAAAACCATTGATACTGAATCATCATCATCACAAAAAAAGTCCGCCAGTAAAATAAAATTCTCACTGTTCAATTTCACAATGTCATAGTCCCCAGCCCCTGCAAAACAGCTATCATCAATACTATAATCTCTGGTCCAAAGAGTGTCTATTTCAGCATGTATGTAAGACAGGGTTATATACAGCATGAACAGGAATGATCTTTCCATTATTGCCCAAGATCTTACGCTAAGTATATTATACATTATGAATATCAAATTCTCGAAAAAAAATGTTCCCTGATATTAACTCATTTTCTAACCACATTTCAGTCCATCAAACCTCCCTAAATATTTTTTTACAGCACCAATTATCAATTAGGGTTATTGATCAATTTATTCAGTGCCAGTCCAGCTGGAATTAACTGATCATATTTTCCACTGTTTTCTTTTATTTCTAACATTATAGGCAGATCTCGATCTGCATTTATCATTGCAAAAAAGGAGAAAGTAACATCTTTTATTTCATTATGATGAATATCACCTAATGAGAATGATGACTTGCCAGTGTTAAAGATATTCTCGCCATACAACACTGATACACTAACATTTTTTGCTGAACGTTGACCCCTATTCTTTATGATTACTTTTGCTTCAATTATTTCTGCAGGCTCTATGAGACCGTTGTTGTTTTTAAGGTCATTGATTTTAAGATCCATTATCACAAGCTCTGGATGTGAAAGAACTTTTGTTCTTATAAAGAACATCCCTGGGGGATAGAGATCATAGCCATTATATTCAGTAATATTTACTTCAAACTGTACGGTTCCCGATAATAATAGGTCCTCCAACGCAGAAATATGTGTTGTTATAGTTACAATAGAGTCTGGCTCAAGCTCCTGTACTTTTTCACAATCATCTATCTTTATACCCTTGATACTATTTTTGTGATCTATAAACACTTCTAATCCAAAAGCGCTACCGCCCCCTTTGTTGGCAATAGAAAGTGTGATAACTCCTTTTTCACCTGTTTCTAAAAAACGATCTCCGGAAGGGTCTCTAAAACTAATATCTATTGAAAGTTCAGGAGGAAATTCTTCCTTGGGATACTGGCGGTCCTGTCCATTCAAATATGCTTTGACGTCATCAATAGGCTTGGTCTCGATGAGAGAACCATTATACCATTCTCCGGATTTGACTATGACCTTATGAATTGTTATGTATCCCTGTCCGTGTCGCTTATTATCTTTGAATTCACCTATATATTTTTCCCCGTTTTTGTGATAATAAGTACCAAACCCGTGTATCTTATCCCTTTTGAATGAACCTATATATTTTTCTCCATTTGCAAAGGTAAAGGTTCCTTTTCCTCGTTTGATCCCATCTTTGAACTTGCCAACATATTTATCGCCAGTAGGATGTATCCAAGTGCCATGGCCGTTTCTCAGACCATTCTTGAATGAACCTATATATTTTTCTCCATTTGCAGGAGAATGATCTCTTTTAGAGGACTGATCATTCGATATATTTATTTGATCATAGGCCCACAGGAATACCATGATCATGAGAGCTATTCTCATAACGGTTTTTAATTTAAGAAAGGTGATCTATAAAAATAATGTTCCTTTTCTGATAAAATTTCAATTGGGCGTTCATCGCCAATAGAAAACGGAACATCCTTACAATTCGATGAGATATGAGATCTTTCGTGGTGTAAGAATTATTTCTTTAATTCAGTTGCAGAACGCAGTTTCAATAGCGTGATCTCCGAGGGGATCCCGATTCGTAGTGGTGGCCCCCAATAGCCAGTTCCCCGGTTCACATAGATCCATGTCCCATCATGATCATGGAGCCCTGCGGTATACGGGTTTGCCATTTTAACAGCATATACGAAAGGCCAGAATTGACCTCCATGAGTGTGACCAGAAAGCTGTAGGTCCACTCCCACCTTATTGGCTGCAAAGATACTCGCAGGCTGGTGCGCTAATAATATTTTTGGGATATCTTTAGGGGCACCGGAAAAGGCTCTCTCCGGATCACTGTGATGGTCAGGTTTGATCTGTCTGCTACGGTAGTCGGTGACCCCTCCAAGCGTGAAACTACCTCTGCCATTTGAGATAACTTCGTGACTATCAACAAGATTGGTGAACCCTAATCGATCCACTTCATCCAACCATGCATCAACCCCTGAATAATATTCATGGTTTCCGGTAGTGAAATATTTTCCTATGCGAGCAGAAAGGTCCTTGATGGGAGCTACTTCTTTGGCAAGATATTTAACAGATCCATCAACCAGATCGCCTGTCAAAGCTATTATGTCTGGTTCTAAGCGATTGACCTGCTCAACCACTTGTCTTACGTATCCACCTTTTACGGTGGGTCCTATATGAAAGTCCGAGACCTGCGCAATAGTAAATCCATCCATCCCTTGATCTAAACCATGGATGGGGATATCTTTTTTAATGATAATTGGTGATTGTCTAGCATTGTATACCCCTTTAGCAGTAGCGGTACCTGTGATCGCTAAGATGCCGATCCCAGTAACTTTTTGGATGAATTCCCGTCGGCTTGGGTCTATTGGTTCGTGGTGGGGATACCCTAAAAGACCGACCACTTTTTGGCCCAGACCTATAACAGCGAACATCGTGTCCTTGGCCAGTATAGCAAAAAATGTGAGCACAAAGAAACCAAGGCTGATATAACCGGCCCATGAGAACCAATCTATCAGATCATTCTCAACACCGCGGGATCGAAAGGCAATGGGGATCATAGGAAGAACGATAGCTAAGGGAATTATTCCCCAGACAAATAATCTTAAAGGGTCGCTCAAGCCTAAAGCAGGGATAATTCTCCAGCCAACCACTCCATGAATGATAGACAATAAAAATAATGCAACAATAAAGAAAACGGTCATGGAGCTATTCTATTTACTATTAAAAAAAATGATGTAGAGTTCAATGTCTGGTACACTTTTGGTATCATGAATCTTATTTTTTTAAGTGAAAGGTAAAAGCACAGGAGTTTCTCGTTTGTATCTTTGGTATTTTTCATCTGTACCTCATTTTTCGTCTGCACTGGTTTCAAGCATATTAATTCCACTGACCTTTGTTAGCAATAAATAAACAAATATTGGGGATATCAGGGTAACGAACTGCCAGCCTGTCTGGAAACCAACGATATTGATCAGTTTTACTGTATCCATGTTTTTATAAAGTTTTGATAGGGAACACACGACCCTATTTTTAGGTAACAACTATTTACCAATTAATAAGAGAATTTATTTCCATTCACAAACAAAGATATTGGTATCCCCCCGCTTTTTTTGGTTACGATTGGATGCAAAGACCAGGTATTTGCCATCAGGGCTGAACATCGGAAACCCATCAAACCCGTCAAAATATGTGATTCTCTCTATATTATCACCACTCGCATCTATTGCATAAAGATCAAAATCGCGACCCTTTTCATCATGCATATTTGATGAAAAGATAATTCGATCTTTTTTTGGGAAGAAAGATGGACCAAAGTTTGCCGCATGATTATTTGTCACCTGTTTCTTATTTGTACCATTGATGTTCATGGTCCATAATTGTAGTGCCATAGGTCTGATCGAATTATCTGCAAGCAGAAATTTATATTCATTGATCTCTTGATCCGTTTCAGGATAGTATGCCCGCCAGACTATCTTTGAACCATTGTGATTGTAAAAAGCACCGCCATCATATCCGACCCTCTTTGTTAATTGTTGTTTTCCCGAACCATCTGAGTTCATGGTCCACAAGTCTAGATCCCCGCTTGCTAAAGAGGTATAAATGATCTTCTTACCATCAAATGAGAATGTTGCCTCGGCATCATAACCCTGTGTGTCCGTTAATTGTTGTAGGCCCGAACCATCCAATGCTGCTCGGAAAATGTCAAAACCGGGATAGAGTTTCCAAACGTAACCATGGCTCAGATCCGGTTTGGACGGGCATTCAGGATCTGCCAAGTGGGTAGAGGCATAGATCATGAAATCATCCTTCGGGTATTCGAAAAAACTGCAGGTAGTGACCCCGGCACCTGTAGACACCAATTCGGTCGAACCTGAAAGAATATCCATGATATAGATCTGATCGCAAAGACTATCACCATCGTGCGACTGGAATATCAGTTTTTTCCCATCAGCGCTAAAATACGCTTCTGCATTCTCACCTGAGAATGTTAACTGACGCAGATCCTTAAAATGTGTTTCTCCTTTTTGTATAAGATGATCCGAGTATTCCTGCTTTATAGTGCAACCGGTAAGGATCAATGATACAATGATCAGTAAATATCCTTGTTCCATATGTTCTGATCCTTGAGGATCTATATTATTTTCTCCTTGGTCCGGATATTGTGCACTCTGTCAAAGATCCTGCTCATAATTCATTGAACTGAAAAGCGATGATACCGCTCTGATATTCTAAGAATTGAACCTTATAAACATTATGTGTTGCAAATGCGTAGATCACAAAAACACGTTCCGGCTCATTTATAGTGACCGTGTGTGTGGCCATGTCATAATGTATGACCTCATGCTCACCCGTATATTCCACGGAACTGTTATCAATCGCGTCTGACTGAAGTGTTTCCTGGTCCGGTGCTTCTATAAGGTCATTATAGCTGATATCAGTGTATACTGCGGTCGCAACATTTCCCATTATAAGGCTTGGCATTGAATAGGTCGTACCAGCCATCTCAACATCGATCATTTGAAAAGCAAGGTGCCAGGAAGATGCCGCTTCGGCCTCTGTTCCAGCTACCAGATCATAGTAATAACTATTTTCGGTCATATTGCCGGTATAGATCACATCGAGATCATCAGCCGTGGAGGTATCATCCTCACAGCCTATAATAAATAGCATGAACATTATCGGTATGATCATCGTGTGCTTCATTTTATTTTCTTTTTACTGTTGTTTTGATCTCTATGTAGGCAGTTCTACCTATATAAGGGCCATAAGATCTATTGGTATGATCACCAATATTCTTTGATCCAATGATCAGCTTATGACCGGGCCCTATTTTGTATTGTGCCTGAAGATCGGCCATAAGATATGGTTCGATAGGGATAGCAGAAGATATATAGCCGCCCTTTTCGGGGTCGAATTCCTGAGGGAAATATCTTCCATTCCCTTTCAGATTGAGAGAGAAGAGTAAACTCTTGTCCGGTAATGAGTAAGAGAATCTTGTTCCAAACGATATGGGGACCGTATTGGGAATGAGCTTTCCACTGCCATCAGTATTATGGATATAGTTGAACGTGATACTCGATGAAAGATAACTATTGATCGACCATTTTGATATAAGCTCCAGTCCTGTGAACGTGGCCTCGCTTATGTTACGATAGCTGAGTAGACCAGGCTCGATCGAATAATCCTCAATAAGATCAGAGAATCTATTATGATAGAGGAGTCCACTAAGCTGCATATCGCTTATGTTGGTATACTCAATACCAAGTGTGATACCTTTGGATACCTCTGGTCTTAGGTCAGGGTTACCTCTGACAGTATATCCAAACTGAACATGCTCCCAGTCTATCAGTGTTTCCATGAATGATGGAGCCCTAAAACCGTGCCCATAGGCTATACGGTATTTCATTGTTTCAGAAAGGCTATAGGCAAGAGCTAAGCGCGGGCTGATAACGGACCTATCACCATACTGGTCAAGCCTCAGACCTGATACAATATCCATTGATGAGATCGGTCCCCAGTCGGCCTGTATGAACGCACCCTTTTGATCTTTTTGTTGTTGCCCTTCGGCTATACGATCACTGATATAACGGGGTCTGGATATTTCAAATCCACCGTTCAGGCCCAGAGCTTCGAGGTCCTGCGTGAATAACAGTTTATATTCTCTATTATCTTCCCCGGTCAGATCATTATTTTGTGTTTCATCGTTAGTATCCATGACCAGATATCGTCTCGAATAGCTTACATCCCGGAGTGTCTGGTCTATGACGATATTCTTTATGCTCCAGGTGTGCTTTAGGATGGATTGTTCTCTATTGATATCCGTCGTATTTGTGAATAATACAGCACCACTTGATAAGCGCGTGGCACCACTCTCATCCTGGGAATATTGCTGCTGCTGAAGCTCAATTGTGTGATCGGTGTTTGGTATCTTCCATTCTATACTTGCGTCAAGGTCCAGCTTGGTTATCTCGTCCGCGCTTATATATTCGAACTGTTGCCCTTTGGTGAAACTTTGGTAGTTCAGCCTGGCAGAGAAGGATAAGTTTTTAAGGGGAAGAAAAATACTGCCTGATAAGATATTATTTACTGGATCATTCTTTATTGCCTTGAGTGTTCTTCCAAAGGTGGTGCTGCGGTAGCTCATATTCATGAAGGAAGACTCGGATGGATCATCTGTGATAATATTAATGGTACCACCCATGGCATCTGTTCCATAGAGGGCAGAACCTGGACCCTTAGTGATCTCTATTTTCTTGATCCCGGTCAATGATATCTGGTCCAGGTCCACACGACCATTGAAACGTCCCGTTATGGGCTGCCCATCCCTTAGTATAAGAATATATCGTGAGTCCAGACCCAACAGGTTGAATATGGCGCCCCCATCAACGTTCACTGAATTGGAAACGCCTGCCCGCTGGTCGAGCAGTTCACTGATCGTTAGAGCACCAGACCCCTGTATCTCTCTTTTACCGATCACTTCTGTGTTTATGGGTACATCCCTTAACAGGTAACCGTTGCGCATGCTGGTGACCACCACATCATCCATCTGTAGGAGCACCTCATTCATGTGGATCATCACACCCGAACTACTATCCGTGAACGGAACATAAAGGGTCTCATAGGCTATGTGATCGAACTCTGCAACTATGCCGTCTTGTCCATTGATCTCTATCACAAAGTTTCCACTGTCATCTGAAACGGTTCCAGTGTCCAAACTTTCTACAGAGATATTAACACCAACAACAGGGTTGCCTGTTTTAAGGTTCAAGGTCTTTCCCTCTATAATCATCCCACCGTGTAAGAATGAACCGAGAACAAGAAAAATTAGAAACAGGTCTCTTGTTGGCTCTAACACTGGTTATTCTTACAAATGATGTTTACTGGAGAAAAGTATTCAGTTACTTATATGAGGATCCGTGATCAGTTGGTTCAATAATTCTTCCACATCCTTATCTGAAACAGGCTGGGACCGGTCCCCCATGAAAACAAGGCCCATAAAGAGCCCACCCAGAGCCTTGAACATCAGCTCTGGATCGATCTTTGGGAACTCTCCCGCCTTTATCCCATCCTCCAGCAAACCTCTTATGACCCCGTAAAGGCGATACTGATAATCCTTCCATGGCTGGTGCTCCATTTTTATCGCTTTTGGTGCGTTGAACAGAAACTCAAATAGCCCTGGCCGATCCTGAGCATTCTCTGCGATCC
>UINC01000735.1_pt1 | contig 13335 bp, 8 predicted proteins | sample 5385821 | NCBI WGS metagenome assembly UINC01 (sample SAMEA4666929, study PRJEB26691) | marine metagenome | isolation source: Pacific Ocean | place: Pacific Ocean | collected 2011-10-13 | reverse complement strand
GCAGCCCAGCGGTGACGAGCCGGGGGCGGTGCAGCAAGACGGCAGCGTCCCGCTCGCTCCCGAGCGCGACATCGTGACAGAGATTGCAGTCGAGGGCGAGAGGGGCGTCAACTGGGCCCTGATGATCTCGATGATCATCGTCTACAGCGCCATCGGGGTGCAGGCAGGCCTAGCGCTGCCGCCGCTTCTGGCGATTGTTGTCCTAATGCTCCTCGCAGGGGTTGGTTTCACGCTCGGGGAGCGCTGGGTCCCGGACCCAGCGATGAAGCTGCTTGGAGTCACTTGGGTGATCATCTCGATGAAGGTCATGTACGGCCTCGCCATCGAACTGAATCGCTGGGACTACATCGGAATGGAGGCTCTCGGTGTCCTGCTTCTGCTGCTTGTCGGCGTGAACGTACTGATCGCTTACAGGCACGATCACGATGCTATCGCCGCTCAGTCGACCCTAGTACTGCTGGCCATCGCCTCGACGGCGGGGTCGGTTCTTGGAGAAAGTGGTGTCGCCGGGATGATACTACTCGCGACTCTGCTGGTACATGGGCTTGCGCTGCACCGGCAGTCGGGCAACCTCGCTGCGCTCGGCGTGGCGGCGTCCAACCTGTGGATTGGGATGCACGCGATAACCGGTGGATTCGAGTTTGGCTCTCTGAGGATACTGGCACTCGACAATCCTCTGCTGTTGTTCCTGCTTCTGATGACTGTCACAGGCATCAATGCGACCATGGCAGCCCGCTTCGCGCGCGACAAGAACTGGTTCTCGCAGGCGTTCGCGGCGCTCGGACTCGGCAAGCCGGGGCTCTGGGGCGTCTCGATATCGATGGGGATGGTTGGGGCACTTCTGGCCGTCGCTAGCAGCCGTGAGGACACCGGGTACGCGCTGGGGATGGTGGCTTTCCTCGGCGCGGCCTTCGGTGGCTCGTACCTCTCAGTCAGGGGGGTCGATACGAAGCGTGTCGCGGTCCCCCTCGGGGCGTCTGCCTTCCCTCTGGTCGGAATGCTGGTCGCAGGGCACGGCTCGGGCAATCTGATCGCTGCTCTCGACGCCTACGACCTCTTCACCGTCCTCGCCAGCATAGTCACCGGCTTCGTGCTTCTGCGTGACCAGGACAAGGTGACTGACAGGGTGTTGTGGCTGGGCGCCGTCGCTGTGCTCGTTCTGCTCGTCATACTGGTCCCGGTGAACTCCACCACCTCAGGCGGTGATGGAGGCGTGCTGCTGCTGGGTCTGCTGGGCGCCATGCACGTCGGGACCGCTGTGCTCGCAGTGCAGCGCAATTCTCCCTCGCTTGCAGGGGTAACAGTTCTGCTGCCTTGGAGCTGGGTGCTTCTAGAGGAGGTCGTAGAGGAGACCGTCAGGATTCTGCTGGTCGCCAACGACAAGCTCGATCCCGGAAGTGTAATCGATCTCGAGCCTGTGCCCCTAGGTGCATATCTCGCTCTGTCCTGCGTTCTGATGGTCATAGTCAATGTCAGACTCGGCGAATCCGGCGTCAACCTCGCCGCCCGCTTCCTCGGTGTCTCTGAGATATCTGCGTCAATCCGCGACTCCGGTGCGCTGCAGCTCTGGTCGTTGGGATGGTGGCTGCCTCTGTTCACGATGATATTCATGTCTCAGTTCGGTGGTTTCACCGCCGTCTCGCTACTGCTGGTGCTGTTTCTGCTGACGGCCCTCCACGTCAGTTCGGAAATCGCCGGAATAAGGGTCGGTGGGGCCGGCGATATGACTGCGATTCTCGCTGTCGCCGTCATCGCGATCCAGTGGAGGCACGGGATGTTCGTCCCTCTAACTGCTCTGCTCTGCCTATCCTTGGTGGCTCTGATGCTGACTAGGGCTCCTAGCGACGAGAAACTGTACACCAGCGGCTTGGGGCTGATGAGTCTGCCACTACTGATGGCGCTCTCGGGAAGGCAGCCGGTGAAGCTGCTGGAATCGACGGGTTCGCTGCCCGAAGTCGATGTGGGCATCGCTGCCGTGATGTGTTCGGCCGCGGTGCTCGCAGCCTACCTGCCTCGCGCGGGTGGCATAGAGAAGCTGCTCAACCCCGCACTGGCGGCTCTGTGGCTGCTGGTGATTACCACCGCCCTCTCCTTCGAGTTGGAGAACGAGACTGCGGAGATTGCCTCGTTGACGATGTTCGTAGTCAGCTCGCTGTGGCTGGTCGCCAGAGGCGAGTTGCGCGCCGAACTGAAATCGGTGGCCAAGCGCGATGCGCGTGTCGAGATGGCTGCCGAGGCGATTCAGACTGAGGATGGTACTGAGGGTGGCGTTGCGACCTACGACCCGCGTCTGGCCGAGTTGGAGGCCGAGCGGAGCAAGCGGAGGGACAAGTCGGGTACCGACGACCTCGAAGAACTCTACACGACTGATTTGAGTCACAAGCCGATGGTCGTCCTAGCGGTGCTCTCGCTGATACTTGGCGCGGGAATCATACTGGGTCTGCTAAATGGGACGAATCCGCTCATGTTGGTGGCGATAGGCGTCTTCGCGACCGCTCTAATCGCCCTTGCTAGGTCCCGCACCAAGAGTCTCGATCTGGAACTGCCTCACATCATGGGAATGGAGATGCCGATTGCCATGGCAATCAGCGGACTGGTCGCAATCCATGTCGTATCCCACATCGGTCCGGGCAGCAGCAATGAGGATCTACTCGACATGGCGGTGCTCATCGTGCTGCTGGTGGAGCTGGTGGCAATCTCCCTGATTGGCCAAGACAGATTGCTGGACAGGATACCGATTGCGCTCGACTGGATTGTTCTGCCACTGCTGGCTGGTAGGATGCTGGGGGCTGTGATGGTCGAGGCGCTTCCCTATCCGCTGGTCATCGATCCGTTCGGAGGCGATATGATCGAGTGGGAGATACCGTGGATGCTACTCGAGGCGGTGCTGATGCTAGTCGTTCTGGCGGATATCTGGGTGGACCGCAAGAGAGAGAGTCTCGGCAGGGATGACTGGAAGGGCTCCTCTGGGCGCGGCGCACGCAGCCTATTCGTGGTCATGCTGTCGTTCGGTCCGGCGGGTGTACTGGCCGTCGCGAGTGCCCTCGAGCAGGGTTGGAGGTATCGTCAACCCTGGGCCGTCGGTCTGGCGATCCCAGCAGGCCTGATGGCGCTGTTCGCCATCGGCAACTGGTACGAGCCGGTGCTCGATGTGTTTCCTGAGGTCACGATGGGAACCGGGCTGCTGCTGCTTGCACTGCTGGCTCTGACTGTTCCTCTGAAGGGTGACAGTTGGTCCATGATGCTGGCTGTCGACTCGCACCTACTGGTCATCATCGTCGCCATCGCCCACCACGCCACCTCGGTGCTGCTGCCGGTGCTGCTGATTGCGCTCTCAACCACAGTCTGGGTGGTGGGTATACTGCAGTTACGACGGACCCTGAGGGCATGGGGGTTGGTCGATTTGGTGGCGGCTATCCTGAGCGCGCTGATATTCGTGCCCGGCATCTTCCAACCGACTACCCTGCTGATTGCGCTGATGGTGGTGGCCGCAGAGTTGGGAGTGGTGTCCTGGCTAGGTCTGCGCAACGAGGCGCAGATGGTCAAGGACTGAAGTTGCAACGTGGTACTGCGAGGCTGTTGCTGACCTTCGAAATGAATACCTCGGTTATGCCGAGCGGGCCAACGTTGATGACACACGGTAGCGACAAGCAATCGTGACAAGATCGTGGATATCGGACACGCCCGACGAGGTCGAGCACCCGCCCGTCCCCTTGGGCATCAATCAGATGGCGGTGCCCAGAGCCACCCTGATGCTCTCACTGGGTACCGCATTGGTACTGCTTCTGTCAGCTATCTGGGTTGGCTGGGCGGCCTGGAACTTCAGCGCCGACCTTGAGGACTCCTTCGGACCGCCCGCCGAGGCGCCGACCATCGACGGGCGGCTGGCCTGGGAGGTCGACCTGCTGTTCGACACCTGCTCTCCCAGAGAGGGCGACTGGGTCTGGCCGGAGAGCCTCTCGGATCAGGACGACGTGTTCCTCTATCCCGGCGAGCTGCGCTGCGACTGGGAGCATCAAGGTGATGATGACCGCGCCAGTGTGGCCGTGCACAACCGCGGCAACGTCACAGTTGACCTAGTGCTGGAGATTAGGGGGGCGGGAGTCCTGTTCTCAGACTCGGACAACACCACCCACCAGATTACCCTAGAGGGCAATGAGAGTGGGATCGTCGAGCTTGAGCTGACCGAGGACATCACCGAGGGCAGCATAACTGTGGCAGTCAGCCCTGTCACGGTGGTGGATGCCGAGGTGCTGCTCGAAGTGAACGTGTTCAAGGGCACCGAGGAGCGCGAGATGCACATCAACGACAACGACAGAATCGAGGTGCACTATGTAGTATGGGACGCCGACACCGGGGAGCAGTTGGACGAAGGGGACCTGCTCGTCACAGCGGGGGACGACCCTACTTACATCGACGGGTTCGGCTGGTCTGCTATTGGTTTGGACATAGACAGCGACAGGGGACTAATCCCGGGGATCAACACCGGAACCTCCCACACCACACTGCTACCTCCTCCCATCGCCTACGGCAACAACGACGGTCATGAATTGCAGGATTCCTGGTTGCGCTTCGAACTGAGCATCAACAGAGGACCCATCACTTAGGACGCGAAAGTGACTTGACTGAGTTCTAGGAGGGGTCGGTGTGGGAGAGGGGAGTCAACACACCGCGCTGAACCCGTCGGCTCAGATAGTGAAAGAGGCGGAGAAACGTGCCAAGGCGGAGTCCGCGCGCCGAGGAGAGCCGGTTTTTCACATGACTGAGGACATGCGCAGACTCTCCACGCCGTGGTTCGTAGCGCTCTCCCGAGCCAACAGCATAGACCCCAACGTGCTTCCGGCCGGAGTAATCCTGGATGCGGCCGCGGGGTCCGGTCTGCAGCTTGTCGCCTACTCGCAGGTGCTGAAGCGCCCATCTTTGGGAATCGAGATGGATGGTAACATCGCGGTGCTGTGCGCGGCGAACATGCACATCAACTCCGAAGAGGGTGATTTGCAGCGTTCGATGGACCGCGTCATCATCGGAGACGGATCAGATGCCGGGGGTGCTATCACGGAGTATTGGAACAGCCTGCGAGAGGCAGGTACGCGAGCTCATCCTCCGGTCGCCATGCTGCATCTGGATCCCGCTCGACCGAATGATGCCCAGAACCATGACGTGGATGAGATGGAGCCCGCTGTCGGCAGGGTGCTGCAAGGTTGGGCAGACCACCTGCAGAGCGGCCCGAGGGGTCCAGCCGTGATGCTCGACCTCTCCCCGAGGCTCGGCGAGGAGCAGCGAGCCATCGTAGAAGCCAACGTCCAGACCGCCTTCCCCGCAGTGAGCAGCACATGGGAGTGGCTGAGCCAGGGGGGTGGCAGGGTCGACAGGCTCTCGCTGTGGATCGGTGCGTTGTCCTCACACGCGAGCCACAGATGCGTGAGGATGGGGACGAAGCACGTCATCGCCTCAATCGAGGGCTCCCCCTCTGAATCTGAGACCACCGAGATGAGCAAACCCCCTCCTTACGGCGCTCACATGACGATAGTCGATCCCGCTCTGGTCCAGAGCGGGCTTCAGGAGGCTTGGCTGGAGCGGGCGCTGCCCGAGGACTGCGGCCACTCCTGGCTGCGGCTGGAAGGCCGCAGGCCTCTGCTCATACACACCGACCCCCTAGTCAAGTCGGACGACATCGATGGCTTCGTCGTGGCTACTGGTGAGATCGTCCAGCACAGACTCAGGCCCCCCGAGCTGCACACCATCGACCAGACAGCGGCATCAGTGGCTAGGAACGGTATCGGCAAGATCACGCTGCGCTGCAATCTGGATCCAGATGTGCACCCGACCCTGCAGCGCAGGCTGGACCGGGAACTGAAGGAGATCGACGGCGATAGGGGCTTCATGGCGGACATGGAGATCGAGCGCGACTCCGGCAGTCAGGACCTGTACGTCGTCTGCAGAGAGTAGCCCGTGCCGCCCCGTAGGGGCGTCCAATCGGTTCAAATAGGGAAGGCAGGTCGCCCAGATGCCCAATGGGCCACCGGGTAACCGGTGAACACGGGGGAACCGTACAATGCCTGAAGATGCTGAACTCGGAGATGATTTCTCCTACATCCTGCGGATGGCTGATAGCGACATCGATGGGCTACGCCCCATCTCCATCGGCCTCACTTCAATCAAGGGCATCGGCATGAGGACCTCACAGCAGATTTGCCGCTTGGCTGACATAGACGGCAAGGCCCTCGGCGGTCACCTGTCCGACGACGAGCAGGACCGCCTTCGTAACTCCATAGACGAGTACGCCACGACGGTTCCCTGGTGGCTGGTCAACCGCCAGCGCGACCTTGAGACCAACGAGGACGCTCACATCGTCGCCACCGAAGTCAAGATGACCCGTGACGATGATGTCGCCCGCATCGCCGGAGTCAAGGCCTACCGAGGAATGAGGCACAGGAGCGGCCACAAGGTCCGCGGTCAGAGGCTCAGATCAAACGGCCGCAAGGGCTCCTCGCTCGGCGTCGAGAGGAAGAAGTGAGGTGAGCAGATGGGAGATCCGAAGTTCGCGAGGTCCAAGACTCGTACCCCCGCTCACCCCTGGAAGCAAGCTAGGATTGACGAGGAGCACGCTCTCAAGGAGAAGTACGGCCTGAAGAAGGTCGGCGGCATGAGGGAGATCTGGCGCGAGAAGTCAGCTCTGCGTCGCCACAGGAACCAGGCGATGAAGCTAATCGGCAGGGTCGACGCCTCGGAGGGCCACTTCGCTCGCGAGAAGACCGACATGGTCGACTCTCTACACCGCAAGGGGCTACTTCCCGAAGGCGCAGGGATTGACGACGTGCTGCAGATCACCGTCGAGCACATGCTCTCGAGGAGACTGCAGTCAGTCGTCTTCTACAAGGGGTTGGCTCCGACCATGCGCTCGTCTAGGAATCTAATAGTCCACGGCCACATCTGCATCGGCGAGCAGAGGATGACGGTTCCCGGGTACCACGTACTCAAGCAGGAGGAGGATGTGATTCAGTACTCTACGAATTCGCCCTTCGCCGATTCGGAGCACCAGTTTCGCAAGGACATGGAGGAGTTGCGACTGACCCTCGTAGCCGATGACGATGATGGTGGCGTTGAGCCGGTCCGAGTGGTGGATCCCGAGTTCGTCGAGAAGGTCAAGCGCGACGCGGCAGCCTCATCCGACACCGAGGACAGTGTTCCCAAGGACAGCAAGCCCGCTGAGGAGAGTGAGAGCTGATGTCGAGGAAAGCAATCCTGCATATCTTCACCACGCACAACAACGTGCTGATGACAGCCACTGACCTAACCGGAGCCGAGACTATCTGCAAGGTCTCGGGTGGCATGGTGACCAAGGGCGGCAGCGACTCAGGCGGCCAGTTCGCCTCGACTAGAGCCGCCGAGAGAATGGCTGAGATGCTGGCCGAGAAGGAATTCAACCAAGTCATCGTGAAATACCGTGGCGCTGGGGGGAACCGTTCTCACAGCGCCCCGGGCGCGACCTCTGCAATTCGGGCGTTGACCCGAGCCGGAGTCTCAATAACCCGCATCGAGGACGTTACTCCCGTCGCAACTGACGGGACGAAGAGTAAGGGAGGGCGCCGTGGGCGCCGAGTATGAGGTGAATACATGGTCAAGACAAAAGTTATCGAGGAAAGCGACGAGAAGATAGCCATACTGCTCAGTGACACGGATCGGGCCTTCGTCAACGCTATCCGACGCACACTGATCTCTGACACCCCGAAGATGGCCATCGACACCGTTCGCTTCGAGATGGGCACAATCGAGCAGGATGGCGAGGTATGGGAGACCAATGGCCCGCTGCCCGATGAGGTAGTGGCTCAGAGATTGGCCATGATCCCCATTCCAACCAAGCACGACGAATTCCACTTCCAGGACAGTTGCCCGGCCTGCGCCGAGCTGGTCGTAGAGGACAGGGGGTGCCCCCAATGCACTATGATCTACACCTGCAAGGTCTTCGGCACCGAAGACGGCCGAATCGTGACCGCTGGCGACATGAGTTTTCTCGGAGCGGGCGGCAGTATCTCGGAGAAGTATCACAGCATCCCGATTACTAGGCTGTCCCGTGGCCAGATGATCGAGTTCTACGCCACGGCAATCATGGGGCGCGGACGCGACCACGCCAAGTGGTCACCGGTCTGCGGCACAACATTCACCCCGCGACAGGTCGGAGTCATCAACAAGCCGAGGAAGGCGAAGATACTGTGGGACCTCAATCTCACAATCACTGCCAAGGACTTCAGCAGCGGGCGCTTGGAGGATATCGGCAAAGTAGCTCAACTGATAGACGACCTACACCACGTCGGTGAGGGAACAGAGGAGTCACGGGAGTTCAAGGACGCAATCACACTTGAGGAGATCCCAGGTGAATTCATCCTGTCCTTCGAGTCAGATGGCTCGATGACTGCGAGGGTCGCTTTCCAGAAGGCCATTCAGGAGCTCTCCGGGCGATTCGGCGAACTCGAGGAAGACCTCGTAACGGTTCTGTGAGCCGGCCGAGGATTCTTGGCTAGATGGCTGGATGACCCACCATGACCGTGCTTCTCGGCCGAGGCGAGTGCGGAGGCCACGTCACTCTGCTGTTCACGGTGAGCGATGCGGCCACGGATCCAATCGAGCAGGGCAGCCTTGGGGCCGGACTGTGTGTCGCTGATGGAATTGAGGTCGTCGCCTATGGAGAAGCCGGCGAGTTCGGACTCAAAGTTGCCTTCGATGGTGGAGAGGGAGATCCGGGGCTGTACGAGCGGGTTCTCGACCTGCTCGTCACGGAAGTCCCCGAAGCGGCTGGAATCGCCTGGGAAATCAGCGTCAGACTGGCTCTGCCGGTCTCGCAGGGCTTCGGCATGTCGGCCTCGGGTGCAATCGCCGCAGCTCTTGCCTTCCAGAGAGCGATGGGGCTGCCCCATGAGGAGAGCCTGCGGCGCTCCTATTCACTGGCTCACAGGGCGGAGCGCGAGCGCTCGACCGGACTGGGTGACGTGACTGCACTGGCTGCCGGTGGTGTTGAGCGCAGGCTCGTCGCAGGCGCTCCCTACCACGGTGCGCTGCTGCTCAGCGGGCCGGGCCGGGCCGAGGGATGGAGCTGCGCCACACCGATCGTGCTGGCGTGGCGCCCCGATGCCGGCAAGCACACTTCGGACTACATTGACGATCCCGACTGGAAGCGGTCGATCAGTCAGGCCGGGGCGGATCAGATGCAGGCGCTGTCCAGAGGGGAATGGGACATCAGCAGGTGGACGGAGCTGCTCGATTCCTCGAAGCGCTTCGCTGAGGACAGTGGGCTGCTGGCGGATTCGTCTCGTGTCGGACTGCTCTCGTCGGTGGATGACGCGATGAGGGAGTGTGGTATCGGCGAGGAGACGGTCGCTCTGCTCTGTATGCTGGGAGAGAGCGTAGCAATAGTCCCCAGCGACCCCCAAAGCGGAGTCGATTGGTGTGGGTCGATGGTAGAGGCGCTGGAGAGGACTGGTCTGCAGGCTATGACGACCGAGGTAGGCGGGCTCTCATGAGCCATTTCTGGCCTTCTCGTGGAAATCGTTGAGCGGCCCCAGGTCCAGAGGGCTCGAATCGAGCTGAATGGCGCCCTTGAGTCGCAGGCTGCCGCAGAAGCCATGCCGGTAGACTATGGCTCCCTGTCCATACTCAGCGACGTACCGATCAACCTGCTTCTGGGTCTTCTTGCGCGGGAACTTGAGATCGGCCCCGAAGAAGTGCTTGGCGTCTATCCACGCGCATGGCACCCCGTTGATCCTGACATCGTCGAGCAGCAGCAGGTCGGGGGTGATTATCGCCCGTCCCTCGCTCTTCTTCTGCTCGGCCAGCAGGTCCTCCTGACGACGGAATCTCACTCCGATGGAGTCGAAGTAGTCACACAGGATGTCCTCGAAGACCTCAGCTGCGCTCTGGGTGTCACTCTGGTCGACCGAGCTAACCCTGTCCACTGACTCAGCCAGTTTGAACTGCTCAAGGTCGCGCTTGTTGAGTTTGGAGGGATTCTTGTTCAGGGTGTCCTTGATTCTGGTCTTGGTCCACCCTCTGCCGGTCAGGATAGCACGGAAGGTGTTGACAGGTGGTGCGTCGAATCGCTTGGACAGGGCCAGTACGCTCTCGCCGGCTTTGTAGCGGCGGTTGAGCTCGTTGGCTCGACGCATTAGTCTCGAGTGAGAGTACACGCTCTTCTCCTGATTCAAAGCGCTGCGAAGTGATAGAGCCTGTTCGAGGGTGATTGGGAGATCGCCGAGCTTCGCGGCAATCTCCTGCACCCTCTCCTCGGGCAGGAAGCCGAACTCGCCGGGTATGCAGGCGATATCCCCGGCCTTGCGCTGGACATCCTTGGGCACCGCATTAATCCTCCATGAGACGTTCACTTTCCGAGGAGGGGGGTCTATCTCCTTGGGGAGTCCCATCGGCCGAGGTTTTGCCGAGAATCGGGCCAGCGCTCGCTCGACGGCTTCTGATTCGGCCACCGGGTTTTTCTCCTTGGGAGTGTTTTGACCACTCCCGGAGCGCCGGCGGCGTCGACGGCGTCCCCGCCGTCGGTTACCGCTCTTCTCTTCACTCAACGCCCCGGCCAACGACAGGGGCCCCATGAACCCACCGAGTACGAGGAGTCATCGTCCGCGTGCGTAGAGGTCATAGAACAGATCCCTGATGGGCCTGGGAACAAACCAGATTACGGCTCCGAATGACCAAGGCATACTCATTCTGGATGCGATGCGGCAGACGGCTGCGCTCCTAGCGTGCCACTGCCCGTCCTCGGTGATGATGAACACCGAGTCCACCCCTCTCAACGCGGGTGGTCTCGCTGCAAGAAGCCCGCGCCCCTCATCAGTCTCCTGTCCGATTGTCCGGAGTCTGCCGCGGGCATCGCGCCTAGTGATGAAGGCCGCCCAGCGACTGCACTTGCCGCAGGCATCGTCGAACAGCACTGTGGACTGGGTCATCGTCTCACCTACAGAAACGCAATACCAGGCTCCAGCGGGAATGCCACGCTGGCCTTACCGGCTACGTCCTCGCCCTCGCCGACCGGGTAGACCTCGAGGGACGAGACCTCCAGTGCTGCAGCGATGAAGTCGGAGTTGGCCTCGATGATTGCGGTCTCGTCAAGGCTGTCGGAAATCAGCGTCCTCTCGCCGTCCGACCAGGAGTGGACTCGTCCGCGCTTCTTCTTGCTGCCAGTGGTCAGGGCCATCCAGGTCTGGAATATCTCACCCCGCAGCGCCTCGTTCTCGAAGATTCCCATGGATTGTACGTGCGCTTGGCCTCCTGCCTTGAAGTCGAAACCTTCTGAGTGGAGTCGGAGCGCATCGCGCGCGAGTTCGGACTTCCAAGCCGCTGCCGTCTGAATGACGATTCGGCTGATCTCGCCCTCTGTGTGGCGCTCAGCGAGCTCACGCAGGTTGCGGGCACTGTCGATCAGGTTTCGCAGGTAGGCCTCACGAGCCAGTGCAGGAGCGTCCTGCGAGGAGTCGTCGGGCTCGGATAGGACATGGGTCGCGAGCAGTCCCTCCTCTCCCATGCGGTGCCAAAACTCTTCGGCGATGTGAGGGGTCGCCGGTGCCAACACCGGGACCCATCTCCTCAGGAAGGCCCTGGCTGTTGCTCCATCGCACCCTCCCCGGCGGCGATACCAGTTCCAATCGGCCAGCATCTCGAAGTGGCTAATCATCACGCCCTCGCGCAGGCTGACATTCGACATGGCTTGGCGCCAAGCGCTCTGATTGGCTCGCAATCTTGCGTTCAGCCACTCATCCATAGGTCCTGGTGAATCGGACATCGCCAAGGCAGCGTCGACGGCGTCGATAATCGAGAACATCTGACGGTGGTTGGCCTCGACGGCGCTGTCGGACCAGTCCATGCCCGCCTCCGGGTTGGCGCCAAAGAGCATGAACAGTCGGACCGTATCTGCACCATATCGGCCGACCATGTCCTCAGGACTAACCGTGTTGCCCAGTGACTTGCCCATCTTGACCGAGCGCGTTCCGAGCGGCTTGCCACAGGTCGGGCAGTCGGCGTCGAAATTGTCGACGTGGTACTCGGCGTTGCAGTCGGCACAGAACGGGGCGGGTGCGTTGAGCATGCCCTGACAGACCAGAGTGCCGAACGGCTCGCCGACCTCGTTCATCCCAGCGTCGCGGGTCGCTTTGGTGAAGAAGCGGGCATACAGCAGGTGCATGACGGCGTGCTCGATGCCGCCGATGTAGAGGTCGACCCCTCCGTCCATCCAGTAGTCGACCGTCTCACGGGAGAACGGGGCGGAGTCGTTGTTGGCGTCGCAGAAGCGCATGAAGTACCACGATGAGTCGTAGAAGGTGTCCATGGTGTCGGTCTCGCGCTTGGCTGCTTCTCCGCAGGATGGGCAGGAGGTGTTGACGAAGGCGTCGTGGGCGGCCAGCGGGTTTCCACTCTGGTCCTCGCTGAAGGTGACATCGAGAGGCAGTTCGACAGGCAGGTCAGAGGAGGGGACTGGGACGACGCCGCAGACCTCGCAGTGAATCATCGGGATCGGTGTACCCCAGAAGCGCTGGCGACTGAGCAGCCAGTCTTTCAGTCGGTACTCGACGGTTCCGTGGCCGGCTCCAGCGGCCTCAAGCGAGGCGGTGACCGCGTCCTTGGCGGATTCACCGGCGAGGCCGTCGAAGCCGCCTATGCCCGAGTTGACCATGGGCCCGTAGCCCTCGAAGGCTGCACTCAGTGGTGCTGCGGGGTCGTCGCCCTCCCTCTCAATGAGGACCCTTCGAATCTCTATGCCGTATCTCTCTGCGAAGTCGTAATCGCGTTGGTCGTGACCAGGTACCGCCATCACAGCACCGGTACCGTAGGAAGCAACCACGAAATTGCCCGCGTAGATTGGTACCTCCTCTCCATTCAGGGGATTGATTGCGTGGCGTCCGAGAAAAACGCCTTTCTTCTCCTTCAGCATGTTGATTCGCTCAAACTCGGACATCCGCAAGCACTCGTCGCGCAGCTCGCGCCAGTCAGCCTCCCACTCGGTGCCCGCGCACAGCACCTCGCACAGTGGATGCTCTGGGGACAGGGTGACGAAGGTCACGCCGAAGATGGTGTCCGGTCTCGTGGTGAAAGCGCCTATGACCGCGTCGGAGCCAGCCACAGGGAAGTCGATGTGAGCACCGTGGGAGCGTCCTATCCAATTGCGCTGCATCGCCTTGACGTTCTCTGGGAAGGCGATGTTGTCAATCTCGTCGAGTAACTCGTCAGAGTACTCTGTCATGCGTACGAACCACTGCTCCATGTCACGCTGCACGACCTCGAGGCCGCAGCGCCAGCAGCGGTTGTTCTTGACCTGCTCGTTGGCCAGAACGGTGT
>UINC01001752.1_pt1 | contig 13337 bp, 6 predicted proteins | sample 5385821 | NCBI WGS metagenome assembly UINC01 (sample SAMEA4666929, study PRJEB26691) | marine metagenome | isolation source: Pacific Ocean | place: Pacific Ocean | collected 2011-10-13 | reverse complement strand
GCCAGTGGCACCACATGATGGCTCAAACGCAGCGACCTATGTTCATGATGCAGCTGCGGGAACAATCACCCTAAGCGGATTAGGAGCATTTTTAGGTCTTGCAAAGGCAATAACAGGGGGAGAGCTGTCGACTGCTGGTACCGAGGTTCCAGAGTCAAGAACCTATGAGGTGCTGCCCACTGCTGCTGGAGAATTGAAAGTGGCTATTAGCACAGGCGGTGGCTATTGGACCTTTACTTTTGTTGAGGTTGTTCCAGAGTTAAATCTTGCAGGAACGTGGAAAATTGCACCGGAAGCCGGTGCGCTCAGTGTTGGGCCAAATATTGATGATGGAAGCTGGTGGGCAAATTCTACTGGCGACGTAACCACAAGGGCCTGCTTTTTTGATGATGAGTATGTGTTTGGCGCGGACGGTTCATTCCAAAATGTACTCCAGGATGAGACCTGGAATGAGGCCTGGCAGGATGGTGTTGACGCTGATGGCTGTGGAGCGCCAGTGGCACCACATGATGGCTCAAACGCAGCGACCTATGTTCATGATGCAGCTGCGGGGACAATCACCCTAAGCGGATTAGGAGCATTCTTGGGTATCCCAAAGGCTATCACCGGCGGCGAGCTGTCGGTTGCTGGTACCGAGGTCCCAGAGACAAGAACCTATGATATTTTGCCTACTGATGCCGGAAGGCTTAAGATATCAATCAGCACAGGCGGTGGTTATTGGACCTTTACTTTTGTAAAAGAAACAGGAAGAAGTGAGTCACAAATAGCATCGCTTGATAATAACGGTTTAGTCGTGAACAATGTTTTTCAACTGAGACCCGAAGATGGACAAGTATGGGACTGGTCTGCGTATGATAGCGTATCTTTTTCATATTATAATTCTGTTGCCGCATCGGAAGCAAATAGAATTCACCTGAGATTTAACCTCAGTGACTATGCCGGAGTTGATGGAGATTATTATGGGCTTGGTGAATACTATTACTCTTTCCACTATATATTAGACAATGAGCCAGGCTGGAACACGGTCACGATTCCTCTTGTTCGGAATGATTCCTGGGATGGGGCAGGTTTTAACCTAACCGGCTGGGCCGGTGACGCCGATAATGGTGAACTGGATACCGATGCAATCGGAGGAATTCACCTAGAATTTTCTATTGGTGGCACAGGTGAGGGCGATGCCGTTGGCGGTACAGTGGTATTAGATAACTTAACGCTGACCGGATATAAAGGCGTAGACCTGGTCATTTTTAATGGGATGGGCACCCCCCCTGGATGGGGAAATCCATTTCAATGGGGTGGCGCACAGATGTTTGTCACTGAAGGCGGAGGATACATAGCCGGTACAAACGCGCTCACGTTTGTCCAGCAAGATGCGTGGTCTGGTGCGGGCTTTAATATTGCCCCCGCTGTGGACCTCGCAGGCGGCGGAGAGTGGATGTCTGACTCGATCTCTTTTTGGATGCATTCACCAGCAGAAGCTCCAGCATTAAGACTGCAGTTTGAGTCTGGGGCCGATGGAAAAGTTGGTCACACGTTCACCCCAGAGGCAGCAGGCGGATGGAATCATTATATGTTTGCCCTGGCTGATTTGGTTTATTTTGATGGAACAGCAAGCTTTGATACGAGCGCGGTCACCGTGTTTCAGATACTTGCTGAGGGAAATGGAGAGCCGGGACGAACTTTTCATTTTGACAACCTGTGGACTGGAAACCCAGACATTGACGTTGTAGCCCCAACGCCCCCGGAAAATATTGGCGCAATCCCTGGGGATAATTTCAATCTTGTGACATGGACAGATGTGGTAGGCGAGGACGATGAGCTCTATCATGTGTTTGCGAGTCCTAATCCTATTTCTAGTTTAGAGGCCCCCGGCATTGAGCTTATTGCGACCAATGTAATTGAGGGCGCACAGACAGCGACGCATTATTTATACTCGCCGCTTACAAATACTAATGTCAGTTATTATTATGCTGTGGTCTGTGTGGATGCAGCCGGTAATGGATCAGCGCCTGGAGTGACAACGAGCGCTATAACAAATGAGGCACAAGGAATTCCTACTATATCGCTTGATGTTCCAACTAATTTTGTTGCAGATGGAGATATGGGCGAGTGGGAAGGTATTATGCCATTTGTTATTAACCCAACCACGGGACATGTGTGGAGCAACGTTGATAATGAAGAAGACCTGAGCGGCACAGTATACCTAGCGATTGATGATGACTATATATACTTTGCTGCCGATGTAGTAGACGATGACTACTACTATGGGGAGGGAAACTGGTGGGACCAGGATGCTCTGCAGTTTTTTATCGGGCTCTATGATTGGCGCGGGCCTAAGCATACATCAATTAAAAGAGGAAGCGAGCCGGATTATATTGTTTATGCTAATGAAAACACACTTCAGCTGGACAACCCAACGAACTCAAGCATAGGCAACCCTAATGAGGATCACTACTATTTCGAAGGGTTTGACCCTGACTATGTTATAGAAGGTAAAATATCTCTAGACACGCTAGCGGCTTTAGGTGGCGACGATAGGTTTCATCCGGTAAACGGAATGAGAATCCCACTAGATATATATTTTCATGATAATGACAATGGAACCTGGGAGGGCAATGTTGGATTCTCAAGCCTTGCCAATGATCAGCAGTGGAACAACCCTGGAGAGTGGGCGTTTACATGGATCGGAGACCAGTCAACGGTGATGGCCAACGATGAGGAATCCCCGGTGGTGCCAAATGTTTTTGCTCTCTATCAGAACTATCCTAACCCGTTTAATCCTGTGACCAGCATCAAGTTTTCACTACCTGAAAACCAAAAAGTAAGCCTGAGTGTTTACAATGTTGCAGGCAGGCTAGTGGAGATGTTAGTTGATGAAAATAGAATCGCTGGTTTTCATACTGTAAAGTGGAACGCAGGCAGAAATGCATCAGGGATTTATTTTTATCGTTTAGATGCGGGGCATAAATCGACAACACAAAAAATGATTTTAGTAAAATAAATTATTTTAAATGTTTTCAAAAGAAAGGCGGGTCTATTCCCGCCTTTCTTTTTTTATTAATCTAATTATTTATAATAATATATAATTAATTTGAGAGTCTTAAAATTTCCTAATATATAAATTAATGTATAGACGATTTATTTATCTTATAATGTTTTCTTTGGTTTTTTCACAGACCACTGGGAAAATATCTGGTATAGTTAAAGACAAGTCAGATTCTTCATCCTTGCCAGGGGCAAATGTATATTTAGAAAACACCTCATTCGGGTCTGCTTCAGATGAACAAGGCAGATTTACATTAATTAATATTCCCCCAGGGAAGTATATACTAAAAGTAGATATGATTGGATATAAGTCCGTTAAAATGGAGAATATTATTGTATCCGTTAACAGAACATTTTCTTTAGATCTTGAGCTTGAACAGACTGTGATTGAGGGAGAGGTTGTCACAGTAGAGGTTGCAAGGCTGTCTCAGAAAAAAGATCAAACGGGCACTATAAAAAATATTTCCGGTGACGAGATAAATGCGCTTCCTGTAGAAAACGTAGGCGCGGTTGTTAATATGCAGGCCGGGGTTGTGAACGGTCATTTTAGAGGAGGAAGAAATACAGAAGTAACCTATATGGTAGATGGAATACAGGTGGATGAATCGTTTGGCGGATCCAGCGCGACTGTAGACATACAGCCCGAGGCTGTACAAGATCTTGAGGTTATTACAGGAACCTTTAACGCAGAATATGGTCGAGCAATGAGCGGTGTTGTAAATATTGTTACCAGAGACGGAGGCCCCACGTATGAAGGATTTGCATCACTTGGGATGTCTGCCTTTTCCACAGATAACACAGATATATTTGTCGGCCTGTCTCCAGGCCTTAACAACGGTCAGGATTTTAAATTCAATTTTGGTGGTCCCATCCTTGGCAATAAAATCACATTCTTTACGAATATAAGATCACAAAATAATAATGGTCACCTAAACGGCTATCGAATATTTCAGGTAGACGACTATTCAAATTTTTATTCCGATGATTCAACCCTTTGGTATTCTGAAAAATCTGGAGACAGTTCGTATGTCCCGATGAACTCAGGAAATAATTTTTCTGCTCTTTTAAAACTTAGTTTTAATCTTTTTAATGGTATTCGTTTTTCTACTCTATACTCCTACAGTGATGACAGCTGGTTTGGATATGATCACTCTTTCAAGTATAACCCAGATGGTAGATCAGGTGGCCACAGAGAGGCCAAGTATATTGCCCTTCAGTTAAACCACATGATTTCACAAAAATTATTTTATGAACTTAAATTTTCATCTGTAACGAATAATTACGGAAGCTATCTTTTTGAGAACCCACTAGACCAGCGGTATGTACACGATCGATATTTTGATAGTTATGGGCCCGGATTTTTAACGGGAGGACAGTCCAAAGATCACACTATTAGAAATATGATAGACCAAACATTGAAGCTTGATGCAACCTGGCAGGCGAATCACACCCACAGTATCAAGACCGGGCTCCACTATTTTAATCATGAGCTTGATAATCAGTGGCACACCATCAGAAATAAATACCATAACACAGCAAATGACTCTGTATATGCCCCAGAAATATTTGGTGACTTATCTGCATATGCTGATATATATACAGTCTCACCCAAAGAGGTTGCTTTTTATTTGCAGGATAAAATGGAGTTTGATGATATGGTGATTAATCTAGGAATTCGTTACGATCAGTTTGACCCGGAGAGCGTATATCCTTCTGATAGGAGAAACCCTGCAAACCAACTTATTTTACCAGATTCGATGACCAGTGCATATCCCCAGGCGCCTGCGATATCCCAGATTAGTCCACGCGTAGGATTTGCATACCAGCTTGGGAATCAGGCAGTGTTACACTTTAGCTATGGTCACTTTTTTCAGATGCCCCCAATGTATTCAATGTATCAAAACCACAGTTTTCTTGTTGACCCTAATAATTTTGTGACCAGGATGGGGAACACGCTATTAGAGCCTGAAAAAACCATCACATATGAAATTGGTCTCTGGCAAGAGCTAAACCAAATGATCGGTCTCGATGTTGCTCTCTTTTATAGAGACATTTACAATCTACTTACGACCAAAACAATTTCAACCTACAACCAGGTTAAATATGGACTCTATTCAAACAAGGACTATGGTAACGCGCGTGGACTTGAGATTAAGCTAGATCTTGCGCTTGGCCAAGTAAAAGGATTGGTCAATTATACATTGCAATATACAAGAGGGAACGCGGACTCTCCGGGGCAAACTTTTGACCGCGCGGGGAACAATCAAGACCCGGTGAATCGTTTTATACCAATGAGCTGGGACCAGCGGCACACACTTAATGGGTCACTGATTTATGGTTCCGATAATTTTGGTGGTTCTATGACAGCATATTATAATTCAGGATCTCCCTATACTTTTTCGCCACAAAGTGAGAGTATATTGTCTCGAATTAATCTTTATCCAAACAACGACTATCGTCCAGAAAAATTTTCTGTAGACTGTTCTTTTTATTATCGGTTCAAGTTTTTTGGAAAACTCAAGGCGAATTTAGATGTAAATATCTACAATTTATTTGATCGATTGAACGAAGAATGGGTTAATGGTCAGACCGGGAGGGCATACACGGCGGTCATAAAAGAGACAGACCTTGCTAGCCATCGCAGTGATTTTAATGAGTATGAAGATCGTATAGAAAACCCTTCTATGTTCTCATCTCCCCGGATGCTTAAAATAGCCCTAGGAATCTATTTTTGATGAAAAAGTTATTAATTATTTATGTTCTTTTATCTTCATCTTTTGTGATATCTCAGGGCAAGCAATATGCTGGGCCTGAAGACCCAGCAGGGGACCCGGCTGCTGAGAGAGAGGGCTATATGACAGGAAACAGAGTCCTTATTTATTTTAAAAACACAACAGAGCTATCAGATTGGCCGGCGACCAATGCTTCTCGTTGGCCCAACAACAATGACGGGGTAAAGATGGTGGATGGAATCGGCTTACTTGTTGGGGCAAAAGTATATATTCAAGATGACAGTAACGCGTCAACAGTAGACACAATACCGCTGACAGATCCTATCGATATATACACTCAGAATAAGCACACTCTCTATTACCTCCAGACCAGTTACCGCGAGGAAATGGACAGAGACCCTACCGGAACAACAGAATGGGGTTTCTATCCGGCATTTGGGTATTTTAATGAGTCTGGTGAATACCCTGCGGTGTCAAATATAAGTAGTTCGTGGCCTATAAATGGCTGGCCCTCTACCGGGTTAGAAAAAAAGTGGCCAGGAGAATGGAACGGAAGATTTGGCCGTGGAGTAAAATATGCTGATCAGGAATGTTATTATGTGGTAAATGATGCTCAAGATCTAGAATATCTTGGGCCAGAAGATTTTGTCAAATATTATCCAAGGCCCGGGAAAAATATTGGTGATATAAAACCCGATGTAACCAAACAAGTAGGTGAGCCCTGGGGTGGGTTAGGTGTGAGAGTAGGTGTAAGAGGGTTTCAGTGGAATAATCCACAGGCCAGAGATGCCATATTTTGGGAGTACTCTATAGCCAATATTTCCGACTATGATTTAAGAGACGTAGCCTTTGGTTATTGGGTAGACAACGGTATTGGTAACGATGCATCAGATGATATAGGTTTTTTCGATATTAATATTGATATGTCATATTCTTGGGACATTAACGGTATCGGATCTGGAGGACTGCCAACGGGAGTAATGGGTTTTGCCTATCTTGAAAGCCCTGGACTGGCATATGACTTTATCGACAATGATGGAGATGGATTAATTGATGAAAAAAGAGACAATGAGCCAACAGCAATTGTCGGCGCGACTGATGGGATAACAGACCTTAATGCTTTTCTAAATTATTACAAATTAACCGCAGATGATTTGTCTCCACACTGGGACGCTGATGAAGACCAAGACTGGGAAGATGGTGAAGATTTAAATAGCGATGGAGTATACCAACTCTCTGAATATTATGGTGACGATATCGGGATTGATGGTGTTGGCCCGGGGGAGCTTAATTATAATGGCCCAGACTTAGATGGTTCCGAGTGCAATCACAGACCAGATTTTGTTGAGGGAGTTGGCTGTGAGCCTAATTTCAACACGACCGATGTTTCTGAGTCCGATATGGTTGGGCTTACTTCTTTCCGCATGTTTCCAATTCCTAGTCATTCGGCGTCCAACGAAACAGAGTGGTTCAAAAATGATCAGGTAATGTGGGACCTAATTGGTGGGGATACGCTTGAAGAATTTGAGGGGAATATTTCAAACCTGGTTGAGGTTTTTGCATCTGGCCCCTTCCCACTTTATCAAGGCAGGGTAGAGAGGATATCGATGGCTGAGCTTCATTCCTATGATCCACTTGCTGGGCTAAACTCCGACAATCATGGTTCTCCTGCTTTATATGAACTAAAGCGAATCGTTCAGGTTATTTATGAAAAGGATTACCGATTTGCTCAGCCGCCTAAAATGCCTACCCTTTCAGCAACCGCAGGAGATGGTGAGGTGATATTAACCTGGGACGATGTAGCAGACACTAAAACCAGGGACCCCTTTGTTGGCAATATTAATGATTTTGAAGGATATAAAGTTTATCGGTCTACAGATAAATATATGGCTGATCCTGAGATTATTACCGATGGCTATGGGACGCCTATGTTCAAGAAACCAATATACCAGTGTGACATGATTGACGATAGCCCACACAATCCAAATCCAACAAATAACATGACCCACCAGTGCAGTGGTTTTACAGATTTTGGTCTTGTAAATGGAGCCGGATATAATCTTGGAAACAATTCGGGGATTAATCATGTTTTTGTAGACAACACAGTTCAAAATGGAAGAACCTATTACTATGCCGTTGTCGCATACGATTTTGGTGCTCCAGATATTGGCCCGGGGATTTCACCATCAGAAAATAATACGGTCGTTGAACTTGATGAATATGAAAACATTCGTTCTCTTGGGAAAAACATTGCCATTGTTATACCTCATCAGGCTGCCGCGGGGTACATACCGCCGAATGTGGAAATGGCAGAGAGTTCGTTGTTAGGCTCTGGCTCAGCGATCCCGATAATACGGGCTCAGGGGAGTCTAAATCAGGGGCATAACTATGCCATCACATTTGGCATAGACACGATTGCCACAGTAAGCGGATATGATAACGGACTCCAATATGTAACAAATGAAATTAGTGTTTATGATGTAACCGATAGCAGTTATATGGTCTACCAAGAAAACCCAGGTAAATATATTGGTAATAATCTTATTTACAGAGACACGCTTGATTATTGGACGATTAATCCTGGGGGGACAATTTCTTCTGATATTTTTGAGGGGCTCCAGATTAAGATTGAAGACTATGTTGAAACCCCAGAATATAGTTTTGAGAATTCTGGATGGATCAGTGGCAACGGGATAATGAGGGTAACTCCTTCCGCGGCAGAAGGAGTAAAATTGCCATGGAAATACAAGATTGTCTTTACTAATAACGACTCTGCATATGTCGGCATTGCATCCTCTGGAACAGTAAGGGATGAAAACGGATCTTCAATAGGGTCAGCAAAAATCACTAAACAAGCCGTAAATTTTTATGTACAAAATACATCCTTTGTAGATACACTTGGAAATTTCAAGCTGATGGATATAGTAGTGCACGATGTGAATGATAATGACATATTTGATCTTTTTGAGGATCGAATATTTATTGGGGCAACAGTAGGCTCTCGTTGGCGGAGCACTGCTTTTATTTTAGATTTTCAGCTTGCAACAGAGAGCACGCTTCCTCAGCCAGAAGATGTATATCAGGTGGACTGGAAAAGACCGTTCTTTAAAACAGACACTATCAGATTTATGATTAATAAAAATGAGGGGTTAGATAGTCAGGCTCTTACTAGTACTATGGATAATATAAAAGTGGTGCCCAACCCATATGTTATGACAAATATGATGGAAGAGGCGGTGACCAATCCATATTTAAACCAAAGAAGAAGGCTGCTGTTTACAAACATACCTGCAGAGTGCACTATTAGAATATTTACTGTGAGCGGAGTGCTGGTAGATGAGGTTCGTGTAGAGAACGAACCTCAGCAAGGAATTTTTCATTGGGACATGCTTACAAGAGAGAGCCTGGAAATTGCAGCTGGAATGTATATTTATCATGTGGAGTCTCTCCATACTGGAGACACAAAAATGGGAAAATTTGCGGTGATAAAATAATGCTGTATGTAAAACAAATAATCTTAATTGTGTTATTATTTATCAGTGCAACTGATGCGCAGATGATTAATCGGTACGGGACAACGACTGGAAATTTTTTAGAAATTGGTGTGGACAGTGAAGGCAGCTCAATGGGAGAGGCTTTTGTAGCCGTTACTAATAATATATCTTCTATTTATTGGAACCCTGCAGGATTATCAAGCCTAAAAACACCAGTATTGTCTTTTATGAGTCAGCCATGGTTGGTTGGTATTGACATGACTTTCACAGCTGGGGCGTTAATCATACCAGGGGTTGGTAACATTGGGTTTGGACTCACGCAGATGAACTATGGAGATATGGATGTGACGACCCTTGAATATCAAGAAGGCACAGGTGAAAAATTTACAGCATCTGATATGGCCGCAACTTTGACATTTTCAAGAAAAATTGTCTCTTGGTTTGCATTCGGTTCAAATTTGAAATATATACGGTCAAACATATGGCACAGTTCAGCAAGTGCAATTGCAGTTGACCTTGGCGTGTTAGTGAATACAAAATTTTTCTCTTTTAGTGGTAAGGAGGAAGATGGTATGAATATAGGAATGAGCATATCAAACTATGGTACTAGAATGAGATTCGATGGTATAGACATTTATCAACCAGTAGATATCTCTGAGTTTGAAGAGGGGAACTACGGAGATGTCGCCGGTCAGTTTAGGCCATCTGAGTGGGAGCTTCCTTTGATTTTCAGGATTGGGGTTGCGCTAAAGCCATTGGTTACGACTATTTCGGATCTGACTGTTTCAGCAGATGCTCTCCATCCAAACAATAATTCTGAATCCATAAATTTAGGAGCTGCCTTAGACAACAAAATTCCAGGGGTCGGGGTTTTTAGCGTTCGAGGAGGGGTGAAAGCTATTTATATGGATAATCCTGAATATGGATATACAGCTGGGCTTGGTTTAAAAATGTTTTATCTTGGTAATAAATTTATTTCTATTGATTATGCCTATAAAGCCATTGGTTTATTAGGGAATGTCCATGTATATACCCTTGGTTTTTCATTTTAGTTTGATATGCCCAGATATCTTACCTATGTTTTTTGCATAGGCTTAATTGCCTTAAGCTGTTTTAATCGTAACGACTTTCCTCAAAATAATAATATCCTCGCTAAGGTTGGAGACAGAATTATTACAGTTCAGGATTTTATTCGTAGAGCAGAATACACGATCAGGCCCGACTATTGTAAACAATCAAATTATATCCATAAAAAAATTGTTTTAAATTCTCTGATTGCTGAAAAACTGATTGCATTAGAGATGGAAAAGGAAAAAGATGAGCTGCTAGCAAGTCAGTCTTTTCATAACTATCTAAGAGGTAGAAAAGAGCAGTCAATGAGGCAATTGTTTTATTATGATAATTTTTTTGATAAAACAGATATCCCCGATAGCTTGATCAAAAAAGTATTACCACTATCTGGCAGAAAAATCAAGGTTAACTATATAAGTCTACCCGATATAAAAACCGCAGGCGAAATAAAAAATTTGTTATTACAAAATTTTTCTTTATCAGAGATATATGATGGGATATGGCCCGGTGAAGTTCCTTCAAAGGAAATCAATTTCTTTGATAAAGAGCCCGATGAGATCCACAGGCAATTATTTAAAGATCAGATAGAAAAAGGACAGATTGTAGGCCCATTTGCTAATGATGATGGGAGCTATTTGATTATGAAGATTGTAGAATGGAAAGATGAGTTTACCATAACAGAAAAAGAGCAAAAAATCCGATGGAATGACACAAGAAACATGGTTAAAGAAAAAATGGCTAAGAAAGAATATTTATCCTATATAGAGGGAATCATGACCGGACATACAATTGATTTCAATCCGAATGTTTTTGATCAATATGCATATGAAGCATCAAAGGTATATCTTAATGATGTTGAGATCAAAAAACAGGCGATAAGCAAGGCGCTGTGGGAAGACATTGAAAAGCCTAAAAAAATTGTTATAAATGATAAAACGAACCTTTCTCTGGATGATATAATTTTCAGTTATGACAACAAAGAATGGACTGTAAATGATTTAAATCAACTGATTCAATCTCACCCCCTAGTGTTTAGGAAAAGACAAATCAGCATAGGAGATTTTCGGAATCAGCTTAAACTATCTATAGCGGATCTTTTAAGAGATAAAGCGATTACTGAAAAATGTTACAATCTAGATTTAGATAAAGATTGGAGAGTTACAACTAATGTGTATATGTGGCATGATGCATATGCAAGCAAACGCTTTATAACTTTAGCCAATGAAAAGAAAGAGAACCCCGAGAAAAAGAGAATTTTGCATAATAATTTGATTGATTCTTTACAAATTAAATACTCAAATAAAATTAGGATTAATACGGTTGAATTTGAAGATATAGAACTGACATCTAGAGATATGCTTGTTACCCAGAAAGGTTTAGCCTACCCAATTGTTGTCCCTTCGTTTCCAATCCTTACCTCAGATGATAGGCTTGATTATGGCTCGAAATTAAATTAATCATGAGAATATCAGTCACTGCAGTTCTAATTATAAGTTGGTCTTTTGGACAGCTTTATAGAGGCGCCGAACTCCGGACGCATGAGTCATACCTATATGGAAAATTTGAAGCTAGGTATAAGCCGACCCAGGGTGACGGGTTGGTGTCTTCCTTTTTTACATATAATGATGATAATCCAAACACGCCATGGTCTGAAATTGATATTGAGATATTGGGTGTTTATGATCATGTTGTGGATTTTAATACAATTACATGGGGTCAGAAATCTCATTTAAGACAGCACTATGTTCCGTTCAACCCACATGAGGATTTTCATATTTATGGTTTTGAATGGACCCCTGAATATGTCGCATGGTTTATTGATGGCGATGAGGTTTATAGGCAGTCAGGAGAACACATAGACTCTATTCATTACTCGCAAAAAATCATGATGAATATATGGAACCCAGTATATGAAGACTGGGTTGGATCTTGGAATCCTGAAATATTGCCAAGATTTTCATATTACGATTACGTGAGCTATTCAGCCTATACACCAGGTGAGGGAGACACGGGAAGTGATTCAAATTTTACTTTTCAGTGGAAAGATGATTTTGACACCTTTGATTATAATAGATGGGAAAAAAGCCATGATCATACTTGGGGAGGGAATCAATCTCTTTTTATTGAAGACAACATACATTTTGAAAATGGAAAAATGATTTTGTGTTTAACCACAATATCAGATATAGGCTATGTTGATTATTCAGCCCCAAAAGTAATATGGTCTAGGCAGCACAACAATTCTTTGAATGTTCGATTTAGCGAAGAGGTTACCTATGAAAGCGCTGCGAATGTAGTAAACTACAATTTAGCGGGCGTTTCTTTTCTTAATGCCCTGCTTTATAGTGATCATAGAACTGTTAATCTCATGATGGACGCGGATGTACTTAGTATGAATGTAATGGGAGTGTATAATATTCAAGATGATAGTCAAAACATATTACAATCTGATATTGTTTGGATTAACATTCCAGAACCTTTAGGAGATACAATTAAGATTAATACGGGGGGTGCCTCTGCATTGGATTATTTTGGGGATCAGATATGGGGCCCAGATAAAGAATATGGTTTTGTTGCGGGCAATTTTCAGAATATTAGTAATGAAATAGATATTCAAAATACGGAAAATGATATTATTTACAGGTCTTCTCTGAACAGAGTAGCATCTTATAAAGTCAGGCTAAAACCCGGAGCGTATACTTTGAAAATGTTATTCTCTGAAAACCACTATGATAATCCTGGTGACAGAGTTTTTGATATTACAATCGAGGAAAATGTAGTTATCGAAAATTTAAATATATTATCGTATACACAAGCGCATACGGCCCATATTATTATATTAAATAATATTGAGGTCTTAGATGGGGTGTTAGACATCTATCTCTCTGCTGATATATATGGTGTTGGGTATACTCATGCTGGGCCGTTTATCAATGGGATTGAGATTTATCTGGAAAATTCATTATCAAGCATGGAGAGCGCCCCTTCTTTATTT
>UINC01000731.1_pt1 | contig 13343 bp, 6 predicted proteins | sample 5385821 | NCBI WGS metagenome assembly UINC01 (sample SAMEA4666929, study PRJEB26691) | marine metagenome | isolation source: Pacific Ocean | place: Pacific Ocean | collected 2011-10-13 | reverse complement strand
AAGATCGTCAAGCTGATGGATCAAGCGGTCAAGATGGGTTCGCCGATCGTTGGTCTTAACGACTCGGGTGGCGCGAGAATTCAGGAGGGGGTGCTGTCTCTTGGTGGCTACGCCGACATCTTTCTTCGGAACACACTGGCGTCCGGAGTTGTGCCCCAACTCTCGGCCATCATGGGACCCTGCGCCGGCGGAGCGGTTTATTCGCCAGCCATCACTGATTTCACTGTCATGGTTGATGGTACAAGCTACATGTTCGTGACCGGTCCAGACGTTATCCAAACGGTCACGCATGAGACGGTGACGAAGGAATCGCTGGGAGGTGCGACAACACATAACGCTAGGAGCGGAGTCGCCCACTTTGCGGTAGCGGACGATCGCGAATGCTTGTCCTTGTTACGTGACCTTCTCAGCTTCTTGCCGAGTAACAACCTTGATGATCCACCAATCGTAGCATCAAGTGATCCTCCGGATCGCGAGGATATAGCGCTCGACCGCCTGGTCCCCGAAGCGCCAAACCAGCCGTACAATATTGTTGAGCTCATAAATTCTGTTGCTGACGATGGTATTTTTCTGGAGGTGCATCAACAGTTTGCCAAGAATCTTGTCGTTGGCTTCGTGCGTCTTGGTGGGCACAGTGTTGGAGTTGTAGCCAACCAACCGACTCATCTGGCGGGCACCCTCGACATCGACGCCTCGGTCAAAGGAGCCCGGTTTGTGCGCTTCTGCGACGCCTTCAACATTCCATTGCTGACCTTCGAGGACGTACCTGGTTTCTTACCTGGCACGCAGCAGGAGTACGGCGGCATAATCCGTCACGGTGCAAAGTTACTGTTCGCGTTCGCAGAAGCGACTGTGCCAAAGGTCACGGTGATTACCCGTAAAGCTTACGGCGGGGCTTACTGTGTGATGGCAAGCAAGCATATCCGCACCGATCTCAACTATGCGTGGCCGACCGCCGAAATCGCTGTCATGGGGCCAGAGGGTGCCGTCAACGTGCTGTACAAGCGAGAACTTGAGGCAGCCAAGGACCCTGAGACTCTGCGTGCTCAAAAGGTTGCTGAATTCCGGGAAAAGTTCGCTAATCCCTACACCGCGGCGGCACGAGGCTACCTCGATGCAGTGATCCAACCTCGACGAACTCGTCAAATTCTGGTTACCGCTTTTGAAAGCCTGACCAGTAAACGGGACAAGAACCCTCCGAAGAAGCACGGAAACATCCCGCTATAAGGGCAAGCGGCCAGCCCTTAAGTGCTAGAATAAAAGGCAGATCGCGCACATTGTTTGTCTGCTTGGTCATGGTGCCTGTGCTGCGAGACCGCAAGATAAGACATGAAGGTTCTGGTCGCGAACCGTGGCGAAATCGCCATCCGAATTATGCGTGCCTGTCGTGAGATGGGCTTTGAAAGCGTCGCAGTGTACTCCGAGTGTGACCGCTGTGCACCACACGTCACCTATGCTGACGAGGCGTATGCGATTGGGGCAAGCGAGCCGAAGGAGAGTTACCTCAGTGTCGACAAGATACTAGAAGTGGCCGAAAGTGCTGATGTATGGGCAGTTCATCCAGGATACGGTTTTTTATCTGAGAATAGAGAATTCGCGGCTTCCGTTCGAGCAGCTGGCCGGGTGTTCGTTGGTCCTTCAGCAGATGCCATTGCGCTTATGGGGGGAAAGGTGGCGGCTCGCGAGAAAGCGGTGGCTGCCGGTGTTCCAGTTGTACCCGGCACTGGTGCGCCGGTCGACCCCGCCATTTCTCACGATGAGATGATCGCTCTCGCCTCTACCATCGGCTACCCTTTACTGGTCAAGGCAGTGGCCGGTGGAGGCGGGAAGGGGATGCGATTGGTTTCTGAGCCATCGGCGATCACTACGGCGATCACCACGGCGCGTTCTGAAGCTGGGTCGGCGTTTGGCGACGATGCTGTGTATCTTGAGCGCCAGCTTCAATTCCCGCGACATATCGAAATCCAAATCCTAGCCGACGACTACGGTACGGTCGTGCCGTTTGTCGAACGCGAGTGCTCAATCCAGCGCCGGTATCAAAAGTTAGTCGAGGAATCACCCGCCTCAGGAATGTCACTTCAACGTCGGACGGCCATGGCCGACGCAGCCGTGTCGATCGCCAAGGCGGTCGACTACACAAATGCCGGAACTGTTGAATTTCTGGTCGATGAATCAGGCGACTTCTATTTCCTTGAAATGAATACGCGTTTACAGGTCGAGCATGGGGTAACCGAAGCAGTTACGGGAGTCGACTTGGTTCAGTGGCAGCTTCGTATCGCTCAAGGCGAAAGGCTCGATATTTCTCTAGAGCATACGCTTAAACCGACTGGACACGCTATCGAATGCCGGGTTTATGCTGAAGACCCTGATGCGTCATTCTTGCCATCTCCCGGACGTATCCGTGGCCTGCAGTTGCCTTCGGGACCAGGTATTCGCGAGGACAGCTGTGCTGTTGTGGGTGGTGAGGTGCCTGTTTTTTATGACCCATTGATTTCGAAGGTTGTTGCATGGGGCGCGGATCGACCGCATGCTATCGCTAGGATGCGTCGGGCGATGGACGAGTTTAGGGTGCAGGGTATCAAGACGACGATCCCGTTCTTTCAGTGGCTAATTCGCAGCCGTGCGTTCGCCGAAGGAGCCATAGATACAACGTTTGTCGACGCCACCCTAGCCGAGCGAGATGAGCGAGCTTTTTCTGATCCCTCAGCTGAAGCGGAGGAGGTCGCCGTGATTGGTATGGCGGCACACGCTTTTCTGGAATCCGTTGGAGGGGAAACAACAGAAACCTTGGAAACGAGCTCGCCATGGCGCCGAGCGGCACGAGCCGCCGCCTTGCGCACCTAATTTACTAGAAGCATGCGTTTCAGCATTGAAGTCAACGGTCGGGTGCGAACCGTGATTGTTAAAAGGCCAGAGGCGTCGCTTGGGCACCACCTATTAGTGGATGTAGACGGGCGGCAACACAAGGTTGATGTTCGTCGCTTGGGCACCGGTAGGCTATCGATAATTCGCCTAAACGGGATGCCAACGAGTCACGAGGTGGCAGTAGTGACTACCGGCCGTCGTGCACAATTTGACGTCCAACTTCGTGAGGGGGTGTTTCAGGCTGTCGTTGATAGCCGACGGGCTGTGCGCCAAGTGAGGGAGGAGAACGTCTCCGGAAGAAAAGATGTCGTTGCTCCGATGTCCGGTCGGGTCGTGCGACTGATGGTTGCAGCTGGGGACGAGGTCGTGAAACGACAGGCTCTTGTTGTCGTTGAGGCAATGAAAATGGAGAACGTTTTGACGGCACCGAAAGAAGGGCGCATAAAGAAGGTGCCCGTTCGTGAAGGGATGACTGTTGAGGTTGGACAGACGTTAGTCTCTTTTGAGATGTAACTGATTGGATGAGCTGCGTGTGAAGGAACCCAGAACAGATTCGAACGCTGATGTGACGATGCCTGCTGTCAAAGGTGGTAGGTGGTGGTATGCCCGGCTACCTCTCGTCTTGGCCGTGGGGCTGGTTGCGGCTCTTGTAGTGACGAGCGTGACAGTGGATGTTGGTCCTGCACTCCGGGGCCAAGTCGAACAGATAGGGTCTCAGCAACTGGGCCGGCCGATGCACGTTGGAAAGTTGTCCGTTTATCTCTTCCTCGGTCGTTTTCTGGCTGAGGATTTGATTATTGAGGGTCCGACGCCTGACGATCGTCCTTTCCTGCGAGCGGATCGCATCGTTGTGTCGATGCCCTGGTCATCATTGTTCCGTCGTGAACTCCTCTTCGATTCTATTGAGATAGCTGATTGGGAGATGGTTCTCGAGAGCTTTCCTGACGGGAGACATACATTTCCCGATCTTGACGGTGACCCGGCTGATATTGATGGTACAGCAGTCGCAAACGGCTCTGACAACGGCGATCTGTTTATTACCACGCTCAGCTACATCCGTGCCCATCGTGGGACAGTTATTTTTGATGATTACGGATCGAACTGGAGCGCCGTGACGCCCAACTTCGATATTACCGTGACCAAACTTGAGGATTATCGAGGACAAGTTACGTTCTCCAATGGCACCGTGCAAATCGGATCGTACGAGCCAATTACAGCATCGGTACAAGCGGAGTTTGGGATTGAGGGTAGTGATGTCATGTTCGATCGACTTGACTTGGAGACGAACGGCACCATTTCCCATCTAGTGGGTAAAGTAGAAACAGCGAATTGGCCAGAGCAACACTACGAGGTGCAATCAGAAGGAGACTTAGGAGTTCTCCGGGACATCTTTTTTGCTCATGACCCGTTCACTGTAAGCGGAATGGGTCACTTTGGCGGAACTTATCATAAGTACGAGAACGGCTATGACCTCCGCGGAGATTTCCAAAGTGATCTAGCAATGATTAATGAGCAGCCGTTCCTTGAGCTTTCCGGCTCACTTCGTTGGCGTAACGATGATTTTGACGTTTTTGATACTTCCTCTATTTTTCACGATGGCCCATTGCAGTTCGAATATGCACTGAGGTCACCCGATCTTCCCGACGGTCACACTGGTCGTCTTGACCTGAACTATCGGAATGTTGACTTGCAGCTGCTTACCGACAAACTAGCCCTTGCCGGTGTTCGTTTGCAGGGTCAATCGACGGGGTGGAACCGCATGTCGTGGCCACGCGGCCATTTCCAAGAACACGAAGGCGAAGGGCATGTTGAAGCGCTACCACCGGATGGCGTTCAACTCCAGGCTGCATTGATCGATCAGTCGGTGTTAAATCCCGAGACCGCATCATCGCAACCCTTCAGGCGCTTTTCTATCGGTGGGTCGACGAGTTACCGGTTGGGGCCTAAGTGGATTGACCTTGCGGTTGGGAGTTGGATTGCTACGCCGCGGACACGTATCGTGTTTGAAGGACGGACTGCCTACGGTGATGATTCCGAGATCCCATTTAACCTGACGAGCGCCGATTGGCAGGAGACTGATCAAATTCTTGCGGGTGTCATGACCGCTTTTGGCGAACTGACAAATGAGTTCGAAATTTCTGGCCAGGGCACGTTTAACGGTGTCATACAGGGAGCGATTTCAAATCCACGGGTTTCTGGCGTGTTTGATGCCAAAGGGATGCGTCTTTGGGATGTGATGTGGGGTCGGTGGGCGGGTGAAGCGATCATCGAGGACGGGTATTACGAAATTACGGACGGACATGTGACCGACGGAGGTTCGGAAATCGAATTCGATGGGCGGTTCGCTTTTAGCTATCCACGAACCGATGGTGATGAAGAAATGAACGCCACGTTTAAAATCACCGATCGGCGCGCTACAGATTTTCTTACAGCATTTGAGCAAGAAGGGTACCGCGTCGAAGGGTTGCTGTCTGGCGAGTTACATCTCTATGGACATTATGAGGCGCCGTTTGGGTTTGGTCAGATGTCGATGCGCAACGGTACAGCATACGGTGAACCAGTTGAATCTGGTGTTGCGGGGCTCCGTTTCGAAGGTGTAGGTGTTCGGCTCGACGGTATGGAGATGGTCAAGGGTGGCGGCGTCGTCACCGGTGCTGCGTTCGTCAACTGGCTAGGCACTTACACATTCAATGCGGATGGTTATGGAATTCCGATGTCGGAGGTGGCGACGGTCGAGAACCCGTACGTACCCCTTTCGGGGACGCTCCAGTTCACCGCTTCAGGTGTCGGTGCGTTTGAGACTCCCAACTACGATGTTCGTGGTCGTGTGGACAGCCTTTTCTTGAGTGAGGAGGAAATTGGGCAGGTGACCGGACGCATCGGTGTGAGAAACGAGGAGTTGGAGATTGAAATTGAAGCGGCCTCACCGAGGCTGGCGATTTCAGCGCTAGGCCGAGTTGCCCTGACGACGGAGGGTGACGCTGAGTTGGCATTCCGTTTCACCGACACCGCACTCGATCCCTACATAAGGGTTTTCGAGCCTCGACTTCAGCCGTACACCACGATCCTTGCGAGTGGTTCAACCAGAATTGTGGGCGAACTTAGTAATCCTGAGCACCTTCTGGTAGATACGACTATTGAGCAGTTGCAATTAGGACTCTTCGATTACGAGTTACGCAACGACGGTGACGTTCGCATTGCTTTAGACCAGGAGGTCGTCCGGATTGAGCAGATGCAACTAGGAGGGGAGGACACCGCCCTAAATCTTTCTGGCGAAGTTCGCCTTCGAACCGATGAGGTTGCCATTCGGGCAACGGGTGATGCGAACCTCGGAATTCTTCAAGGTTTTATCGGCGATATTCGAAGTTCAGGCAACGCGGAACTTGTGGCTGAGATTCGTGGTTCGATCGATGTGCCGGTTCTGGATGGGTTCGCGGCGGTAACTGATGGCCGACTTCGACTTTTCTCTCTGCCACACTCATTGGAAGCGGTCAACGGTCGAGCTGTTTTTGATGCTGAAGGTATTCACTTGGATGATCTGTCGGCCACGCTCGGTGGCGGCTTAGTGCAGTTTGGGGGACGGGTCGGTCTTGACGGCTATCTGCCTGGTGAGTTGGACATGACACTGACTGGCCAAGGGATGCAATTACGCTACCCAGAGGGGATCCGTTCTGTGATTGATGCTGATCTTTCATTACAAGGGTCCTTTGAGGATCCGATACTTGTCGGTGTTCTTGAGGTGGTTGACGCGACTTGGGTCAGACAGTTTGAAGTCGATACCCAGTTCTTGAATTTCTCGACTCAAGACGAAACCTATGATCCCGAAAGCGAAATTGAGTCTGCGTTCCCAATACGCTACGACCTTCAGATCAATGCACCTGGAACACTTCGTGTTGAAGATAGGAATGCTCGCGTGACCGCCAGCGTTGACCTCAGAATGCAGGGGACGGCACAGCAACCGCAGTTACTCGGTTATATAGAGGTCGATCGTGGTGAAGTATTCTTTGAGGGTAATCGTTATTTTGTAACTAGTGGGAGCGTGGATTTCAGTGACCCCACTAAAATTGATCCCTTCTTTGATGTTGAGGCTGAAACAAGTGTAAGAGTGCCGGGTCAGATTTATCGTGTAATTTTCCACGCCGCTGGTACAGCTGAACGATTTGTTCCCGACCTCACTTCGGACCCACCGCTACCGGCGATTGACATTCTTGCCTTGTTGCTTGGTAGTGTCCACGATCCTGCTGAGGGTGAGCTCAGGGCGATTCGTACTGGAACCGAGGCCGATCGACAGTTACTGCAGGCGCGGGCGGCACAACTACTAACGAATCCGATCTCGTCAGGTTTTGGTCAAGTGGTTGAGGAGTCGTTCGGTGTTGATAGTTTCCAGATTGGGTCGTCGCTGAGCGATGCGACTTCGAGACAAACGGCCGAGTTAAGGCCAACAGCGAGGCTAACCATTGGCAAGCGCGTTTCTGACCGGGCATATCTAACTTTGTCGCGTGCCCTGACGGGTGGAGAGCGCGATTTACTTATTTTGCTAGAGTATGACCAGAGCGACCGGCTTTCTTGGGTGTTATCCCAAAATGAAGACCGTACTTACGCAATTGACTTTCGTGTCCGTCACGCCTTCTAGATGATTCCACTTAACCACTCGTCGTGCGCCGAGGGCCGGAAGTTGTGGTTTGCGGTGCGTCACTTAGCCAGTTTGGTTTTGGCAGGTTGGGTCACTTGTGTCTCTTTAGGTGCGGTGGCAGATGTCAATACCTACCTGGGACTCCCAATTGTTGATGTAAAACTCGACTTCGGGGGCGCAGTGCCAGCTCCTGGGAGTGAAGAGCTAATTGTTACAAGCGTGGGGACACCGTTATCGATGACAGACGTTCGCGAGAGCATCTGGCACCTCTTTAGCCTAGGCTACTACAGCGATATCCGCGTGGATGCAAATCTACGGGATGGGGGCGTTGTACTGCTGTATAAACTGACTCCAATTAAGATCGTCGATCGGTTCGCATTCCGGGGAAACTTGGGATTGTCTCGCGGCGATCTCCGTGAGGCGATTGACGAACGCTATGGCGAGCGGCCTCAACTCGGTCAGGTAGACGAAATCGCAGGGTTTTTGCGTGAGCTATACCGTAACCAGGGATACTTAAACACAAGTATCGTAAGCTCGCCGGTCGACCGAGGTGGTGGTCTAACGACACTGACCATAGAAATTGCTGCCGGCGAGCAGGCTCGTCTTGCGACACTTGTCCTTGTTGGCCAAGTGCTCGAGGAAGAGGCGGATATTTTTCGACGACTCGACCTTCGAATCGGTGGACATCTCGATCGCGAAGCGCTGGAGCAGCATCTTGTCGATTACGTTAATAATCTGAAACAAGATGGCTACTTTGAAGCTGTGGCTGACCACACTGTGGAGGCCAGGCCCGGTGGACTTCTACTCGAGCTTACTTTGACGTTAGATGCGGGGCCCCGTGTAATGGTCGAGTTTAAGGGCGACTCGCTACCGGCTGAGATTCAGGATGCCCTTGTAACAATAGACCGTGAGAGCTCGGTTGATGAGGATTTATTAGAGGACTCCAATCGTCGACTCCTAGACTATCTTCAGCAGCGTGGCTTCCGACGAGCAATAACCGACTACACTCGAACTGGCGATGATCAGGAACTGAAGATTGTTTACCACGTCGACCGCGGGCCAGTTGTACGCGTTGGCGGCATTGAGATCGAGGGCCATCAGTTGTTCCCGCGTGCTGTATTTCAGGACAGGCTTGGGGTCGTCGTTGGGGATCCGTTCGTGGAGGCGACTTTTGATGAGAGGGTCACCGCGATACTTGCTGCTTATCGGGAAGCTGGCTATCCGAATGCCAATATAACAACGGATGTTGTAGAAGAATCCGGTCCTTTGGGTCCCATTGTGCATCTTCGACTCACAGTGGCCGAAGGGCTTCGTATGGTCATCGGTTCCATCGAAATCGAGGGCGCACCAAATTCTGTCGTTCCAGAGCTTCAGGCGGCAATAGCGGCGCGCCCCGGTGCAGTCTATGAGCGAGCCGTTGCGTTGGCGGACCGAGACGCGATTCTACAGCGGCTGCTTAGTCTGGGCTATGAGACTGCGAGCGTTCGCGTAGACGCCTCTTTTGACCCCAGTACCCGCCAAGCCCACCTTACTCACGTTGTTGAAGCCGGACCGCAAATTCTCGTCGATCACGTCTTAATTACCGGGCAGTTCCAGGTTAGCACCGCAACAATCCGTCGAGAAATAACACTGGTGCCTGGTCAACCGCTGAGCCAGGATCGACTTACTGAAAGCCGGCGGCGCTTAGGAGCGCTTGGATTATTCCGCAGGATTAGGATTACTGAAATTAGCCATAGCAGTGATACCAGGCGCGATGTTCTGGTGGTAGTCGAGGAGGTGCCGGCGACAACACTCGGCTACGGTGGTGGGTTCGAAGCTGGGACTAGACTACGTCGGGGGCGCGGAGAAAGTGGTGCTGCAGTTGAGCAAGTTGAGTTTGCTCCGAGAGGCTTTTTTGAAATCGGCCGAAGAAATCTGTGGGGCAAGAACCGCTCAGTTAACTTATTTACGCGAGTGAGTCTCCGACCAGATAACGACCAGATGGTTAATGATAATTCGAGCAACTTTGGATTCAACGAATATAGGGTGCTGGCCACATTTCGCGAACCGCGCGTTTTTAATTCGACTGGGGAACTATTGTTCTCAGCTTTCATTGAACAATCGATTCGATCGAGTTTCAATCTCAAACAGCGTGGTGTAAGTGTTGAGTGGCGAAGGCCTCTTGGCTCAACCACAATCTTCACTGGTGGCTATACGTTTAACCGAGACCAGTTATTTGACGAGCGCTTCAATACGGAGGAAGAGCATCTCATCGACAGGTTGTTTCCCGGGATTGCACTATCGACGTTTTCAGGGGCGTTCATTCGGGATAGCCGTGATGACCCATTCGATCCAACGCGTGGTGAACTCTTGAGCGCTGACACAGGATTGGCTGGTCGGGCGATAGGTTCTGAGGTTGGGTTTGCGAAGACGCTAATGCAGGGGTTTTTTTACCGGCGTTTACCCGGGACATCATCGGTGGTCTTTGCCTCTGGGCTCCGGGTTGGGTTGGCCACTGGTTTTTCGAGGACAGTCAAGGTCATCGATAATAATGGGAATCCAGTTTTAGCAGCAGACGGTCAATCAGTTGAAACCGTTATACGTGATCTCCCTGCGAGCGAGCGGTTTTTCGCTGGCGGCTCAACGACGGTGCGGGGCTTCGCCCTTGACCGTTTGGGCGATGACTCAACGATTGACAAGGACGGGTTTCCCCAAGGTGGGAATAGTCTAATCATCATCAATAACGAACTCCGGTTCCCGATTTGGGAGAGTCTGGGAGCTGTTGCGTTCCTTGACGTAGGTAATGTGTTTAAGACAGTCGAACGAATGACGTTTGGTGGTCTTCGTGGAGGTGCCGGTTTTGGTTTGCGTTACCGGTCACCCATCGGGCCGATCCGGGTTGACCTTGGATTTAAACTCGACCAGCGCGATTTCGGTAGTGGAGTCCGGGAGAGTTTGACGGCTCTTCATGTGAGCATCGGACAGGCGTTCTAAATATGAATTACAAAGGCTTGCGACGATTTCACGCGGTGTGTCGGTTTGCTGTGTTCATATGGGTCGCTTCCGCCATCATGTTGCATGCGCGAACCGACATCATTGATCGGGTGGTCGCAGTGGTCGGCAGTGACGTCATTATGCTATCCGATGTGCGGACTGTCACTACGTTTGGTTTGATACCAGATGCTCGCAACGAAGCTGATGTGCTCACGCGGTTGATCGACCGAGCTTTAATCCTCGCAGAAGTCAACCGGTTTATTGTTCCCGAACCAGGAGTCGGTGTTATTGAGGCCAAGTTCGACGACTTACGTAGTAGCTTCCCAACGCCCGAAGCGTTTCTGCACGCGCTTGCAGAGGTTGGTATGACAGAGACTGGCTTAGCACGCGTACTGCTTAAGGGTTGGCGGGTCGAGAACTATCTTGAACAGCGATTCGGATCGATGGTCCAACCAACAGAGACTGAATTGGCACAGTACTATCGCGGGCAGATAAACCATTATTCGGTAAGCGGGGAGAGACAGCCCTTCGATCAGATTCGTGATCAGGTGCGGCGGGATTTACAGGAGGAGCGTCAAGGAGTGCTCATTGCCGATTGGATCACGAGGCTGTCTCTCCGTGTAAAAGTGACCCGTCTAGACGAGGAAGGGTAGGAACTGCTTCACTGCGATAAGTGTCGCACGATCTCCAGTACGTTGAAGCCAGCATGACTCACTATCGGCGCGATAACACTTCTTCTTGAAAGAAACACGACGCCCCACACCAAACCGAGCATCGTGGTGACAAGGGCTGCGTCCCATCCCTGTATTAGATGCCCTAAGCCGAATACGACACTGAAGACCACGAGCCCGACCGGCGCTCCACCTAGGTGTTCTTTGAACCGGTGAAGGATGAAGGCTCGTTGAAGTTCTTCGCGTACGCCTCCGGCGACAATCGCCACCAACCCGAAAATAATGGCGTCGCGAGGTGTTTGCAAGAGCGACTCGAGCGGATTTTCTTCTACGTTATGGAGCCACGGAGCAAAGTGTTGGATGAGAGTTAGAGTTAGGAGCACGAACAAGACCACGCCAGGCACGAGTAGTACGCCGAGACGGACTTCGCGTCCGATCGACCGACTCCCAAGAAAAATCCTACGTGCCGATTCACCGTGGTAACGAAGAAACCATAGGATCAACGTTATCAATACTGCTGCGTCCACGAGCGAGAGTGTAGCGATGTAGAGTAACGACAGCCGTCCGTCGCTTAGTAACGGGCGTAGACCGATCCATGCGAGCAGTTGAATCAACATCAGCTGTGTGGGGAAATCGGAACAGAGCACTACCTCACCGAAAGCCCTGATGCGTGTTCTTAAACCTTCGCGTTGTTGGTTGGGCAATTGAGGCGTGTTGGGCACAGCCGGGTCAACTGCGGATGGTGGGTCGACGGATGAATCGATCTCATCTGAGTACACGGTCTGACTGTACCAGTCCTTGACCGGTCGGGGAAGAACCGTGACAGCGCTTGTACATCTGGATTACAAGTATTCAGGATTAGGCCAGTTTTACCAACATCTTGCGTTTGACCTAAAGCTCTACCCTATATCTTGTAGTTTGAGGCTTGACAAACCGATAAGCAGGACGCATAGTTGTCCGCCTTAGGATCTAACAGGCCTGCTGAGGATGGTTCCCAGCCTCTCGGTCGGCCCTACAAAGGGCGCAGCTCAACAGAGAGGCGTAGAAGGAGTTATTTTCAGTATCCTGCGACGGCCCGGGACCTTGGGGTAAGGTCTCGGGCTCGATTGTTTTCTGAGAGGTAAGTATGGACAGAGGCGCAGCGCAGCAACCACAAACGACTCAAGATGGCTTGCCGGAGTCGACGCGGCGCTCCAAGTCGGCAGCGTCCGGTCTGGAATTTCAACGGTTCTTCACTCGGGACGGTGTCGATCCGTTCGACGAAATCGAATGGGAAACGCGCTCTGCCGTAATCGGTAATGAGCGAGGCGAAAACGTCTTTGAACAGCATGATGTAGAGATTCCGAAGGACTGGTCGCAGCAGGCGACAAACATCGTTGTCTCAAAATACTTTCGTGGCCAACTAGGAACAGACGAGCGTGAGCGCAGCGTCAAGCAGCTCATCGGCCGCGTAGTTGAAACGATCACGGAATGGGCGCGTGAGAAGAAATATTTTGTAACTCCCGGTGACCTGCAAGCCTTTAGTGACGACCTAAAGTATCTCCTCGTGAACCAACGAGCAGCGTTTAACAGTCCCGTTTGGTTTAACTGCGGTTTTGAAAAGGCGCCGCAATGTTCAGCCTGCTTTATCAATTCTGTGCAGGACACCATGGACTCCATTTTGACCTTGGCTAAGACCGAGGGGATGTTGTTCAAGTTTGGCTCTGGCACGGGCTCAAATCTTTCTTCCATCCGTTCGTCCCAAGAAGCGTTGGCGGGTGGCGGCACGGCGTCGGGACCGGTTTCGTTTATGAAAGGCTACGATGCATTTGCCGGTGTCATTAAGTCAGGTGGTAAGACCCGCCGGGCTGCGAAGATGGTGGTCTTAAATGCTGAGCATCCTGATATTGAAGCATTTATTAATTGCAAGGTTGAAGAAGAGCGTAAGGCTTGGGCGCTCATTGACGCTGGCTACGATGGTTCATTTACCGGGCCGGCCTATGCTTCAGTATTTTTTCAAAATTCGAACAACAGTGTTCGTGTGACCGACGAGTTTATGCGCGCGGTGCTGGATGATGGTGAGTGGCAGACGCGTGCTGTGAGTGATGGTCGGGTTATGGACACCTATGAGGCGCGAGGTTTGATGCAGCAGATTGCCGAAGCGACTCATGTATGCGGTGATCCTGGAATGCAGTTCGACTCGACAATTAATGACTGGCACA
>UINC01000726.1_pt1 | contig 13359 bp, 11 predicted proteins | sample 5385821 | NCBI WGS metagenome assembly UINC01 (sample SAMEA4666929, study PRJEB26691) | marine metagenome | isolation source: Pacific Ocean | place: Pacific Ocean | collected 2011-10-13 | reverse complement strand
GTGATAACGAAAAGGCCATGATAAATGACATGGCTGACGCCGCCGAGGAAATGCTTCGCGCTGCTGGCGCTGAAGACATCGAGGTGGAGCGGGAGGTTTCAGCTCCGGGCCTCGCCATTCATGAGGTAGGCACTGCCCGCATGGGCGCCGACCCAGCGACCTCAGTTTTAAACAGTTACGAACAAGCCCATGACGTCAGCAACCTCTTCGTCATGGATGGATCCGGCTATCCATCCTCTTCCTGTCAAAACCCGACGATTACCTTTATGGCCTTGGCAACCCGTGCTTGCGAATACTTGGTTGAGGAATTCAGGGCAAGTCGTATCTAGAGGCTCTCCAAGATATAACGGTGTCCCTGGATCGATTCGGGAAGATTGTTCACTCTGCCTGCTAGGTCCACCAAGCGTCAACCGGCGGTTCCCCGAGGATTGCCCTCTTTAAAATATCCACCGCTCCCATCAGCCCCTCGTCAAGCGAAGCAAGCGCGTCTTCGTGCTCGATGCTAATGACGTGGTCGTAGCCGGCTAAGCGCAACGCACTTACGATCTGTTTCCACACCAGAAGATCGTGTCCCCAACCAACTGTGCGAAAAAGCCAGGATCGACTGGCCATCTCAGTATAGGGCTTTCCATCAATGACCCCGTTCAAGGCAACGTTTTGAGGATCCAGGGCTGAGTCTTTCGCATGGAAATGGTAGATTGTCGAGCCAAGGGCTCGAATAGCCGACGGAACGTCCACGCCTTGCCAGAAAAAATGGCTCGGATCGAAATTAACGCCGATGGTGTCTCCTGCCTCCGCTCGTAGTTTAAGCGCCGTCTCCGCATTGTAGACAAGGAATCCGGGATGCGGCTCAAGGGCGATTTTCACACCGTGGTCACCGGCAAAGGTCGCCGCTTCTTTCCAATAAGGGATCGCCTTTTTTTCCCACTGCCACGACAGAACTTCTTGGAAATCCGGAGGCCATGGGCAAGTCACCCAATTTGGATAGCTAGCGGTGTCAGAATCTCCAGGACAACCGGAAAAATTTACCACCACTGAGACTCCCAATCGTTCTGCTAGGCGAATCGTCTTGCGAAATACCTCGTCATGATTGATCGCAATCGACGATTTCGGATGCAGCGGATTGCCGTGGCACGACAGAGCGCTAATCGTCAAACCGTGATCCTCGATCATCGACCGATAGACCCTAGCCTTTTCGGCGTCAGCCAATAGCCCATCAAGATCAATATGACTGTCACCGGGATAGCAACCGGTGCCAATTTCAACTGCCTCAAGACCCGCGGCCTCTACCTTTTTTAGCACTTCATCGAACGGTAACTGACCAAACAGCACTGTGAATACACCAAGTTTCATATCGATATCTCCGTCCTCACCCGCTAATCGCGCCCTAGTCGACTGCCCCTAGACTGGAGTCCACACTCCGCCAGCTGCCGAGCTAGCCAAGATTGCATCAACAATCCGGTTAATACGATAACCGTCCTCAAAGGTTGCGAAGGCTGGCGGCCGTGAGTCATTCGGGCCCTTCCCACTTGCGATAAAGGTATAAATGTCGCGAAGTACGTTGTGAAAGGCTGTTGCCCAGCCCTCTTGGTGCCCCCCTGGTAGGTGGGTATACGCCTGAACCGAGGGAGCAAGGGCACCTGGGTCCTTCGCTATCTCAATATTGCCGTCATCCCGACGACCCACCCACAGTTCATTCTGTCGCTCCTGCTTCCAGCGCACCGACCCCCCTTTTCCGTTAATCTCAAATACCAAATCGTTCTTATGCCCGGCACACACCTGCCCAGCTGAAAACATGCCCTTACAACCATTCTCAAACCGGACTAGCACAGAGCCAAGGTCTTCGACTTCAACAGTGAAGGGAACGCCTTCATTATCGCTCGCAGCAGTAAATGTTTCACGAGCAGCCGTTGGCTTCCTTCGTGTTGGAATGACAGTCGTGAGGTCCGCCAGAACCGCTTCAATTCGTAGGCCACTCACATGCTGAACCAAGTCGCACCAATGTGAACCAATGTCCCCCATCGCGGACGAAGGGCCTCCCTTTTCTGGCTCAATCCGCCAGGAGAAGTCAGCTTCCTTAATCAGCCAATCCTGTAAGTAATGGCCATGGATAAAATGCACAGACCCAATTTCGCCGGCAGCAATAAGTGCGCGAGCCTGTTGCACCAACGGATTGCCTCGGTAGTTAAAAGTAACAGCATGCACAACGCCGGCCTTATTTACAGCATCGAGCAACTGCTTAGCCTCCCCAGCGTTCATCGCGAGCGGCTTATCAGAAACGATGTGCTTTTTCCTTTCGATCACCGCCATATTCACCGGCAGGTGAAGATAATTTGGAGTGCAGTTATGAACCACCTGCACGTCGGGATCATCGATGAGCGCTTCGTAGTTGCCATACGCTTTTGGAATACCCATCGCATCAGCCTTCGCCTGCGCTGAGGCCTCACTACTTCCGGCCACGGCCACGACGTCCACAAAGCCAAGTCGGCGCACTGCTTCAACGTGCTGTGGACCAACCAAGCCAGCTCCGATGAGCCCCATCCCAATCCGCTGCATTAGCAACCTCTATTCAGTAGGCGCTCCATCGAGCAACGGCTCGAGTTGCGCCTCTACTGCACCATTCTCGGTACAGACCCCGTAAATTGTTTCGCCCGCGGAGTACATCGAGACTCCGGCATACTCCCCTCTAGCATTCAACGCAAAGAACCGGATGTTGAATGCGGGCTCTCCATTCGCCTTTAGTAACCGAGGTTCGATTGTGTTGTCCTTAATCCGGCGTAAACCTGCGAGGCCGGCGTCCTTTGGATGCATACCATTTCGCATGTTCTCGACGATCAAAAAAGACGTTAGGTTATACAGATTTGCCTCTCCGCGACCAGTAGACCCACACGCTCCAATCGCGCCATCGACATAAAGACCGGCACCTAAGATCGGTGAGTCGCCCGTTCTCCCAGGAATCTTCCAAGACAGACCGCTCGTAGACGTCACACCGCAAATATCCCCATTCGGACCAATCGCGTCACAATTCACTGTTCCCCAAAAGTGACTCTCATCCACAAGGCCTTCAGCGAGCATCTCAAGCGCCGCCTCGTAACCCAGCCAACTTCGCTGCGTAGGATCTAGATAATGATTGGGGTCGATACGTCGTTTCCACTCAAGCCAACGTTCGCGCGAGCGTGGAGTATTCAGATCATCCTCTATAGGAAAACCCATATTCCGCGCGAAGTCTTGTGCCCCTTGACCAACGAGGAGATGATGATCCGTGTGATCCATCACAGCTTTAGCAACCAAGGAAGGTTTTCGAACTCCTTCGATGGCGGCGACGCCACCTGCCTGCTTTCGCGGGCCGTGCATACAACAGGAATCAAGTTGAACAACACCGTCGGCATTGGGCGTGCCGCCGTAACCAACCCCTGCCTCCTCTGGATCGTCTTCGACAATATTAATACCACTTAAAATGGAATCAAGAACATCCTCTCCATTTGTAATCAACTCAAACGCTCTTTCGATACAAGTGTGACTACCCCCGTTCGTGAAGGTCACTCCGCTACGATCAGAGATCACCACCGGTGCAACCGAATGACTTATTACCGCCGGCGCTTTACCAAATCCCTTCCGTGGGGCTATTAGGCCAGCGACTGCCGCGCCGCCCAAAACAAAATCTCGACGATTAAGAATTCCTGACATTTCCCACTCTCCCAATCCGCTGATAGCCTCTGACCGCAGGGTGCCACCTTACTGTCACTTCCAGCGCCCGCAAAATAGTTGACCTACGGCATCGCCTAACCAAGATTCCGCCGAAACCTTACTCGTGCCACCTTGAAACTTGAACCATCTCCTTAAATAGGCTTACATCGCTCGCGTCAAGCACTCCACTTTCTATTCGCCTAGTTTTCGCAGCCCCGCAGGCTCCGCCCAGGCGAAAGGCTTCCTCTAGAGAGTCTTTTCGCGACAAGGCAGTCGCAATCCCAGCGACCAAACAGTCACCAGCCCCTACCGCACTCCGCACCTCAATCTCAGGAACCGCTAATACCCATGCACTCGATGGGGTTACCAACACAGCACCACTCGCTCCAAGCGAAACAACCACTGCGCCAACCCCTTGACCAAGAAGCGTTTTTGAAAATCCAATCGCCTGTTTCTTGCCATCAATCCTTTGTCCGGCAAGCTCGCTAGCCTCGTGCGCGTTCATTTTAATCAAATCAGGACAACCCGTAATCGCTTCGCGTAGCAGGTCACCGCTAGAATCGATAATCGTATACGCACCAAGTTTGCGTGCCGAGATAATTAAATTCTGATACGAAAAGGCCGGATAGTCTGATGGCACGCTACCGGAAAACACCATGATATCTTCGCTCATCACACCAGCTAATGCAGCAGAATCAAGCGCCGAGGACTCCGCACGAGAGAGGGACGGACCGGGACCGAGCAGCTCAGTTGTGCGCCCACTCTGTTCATGAATCGCAAGGCAATCTCTGAGATTTCCGGCCACCCTAACACTTTGAAAGATTACGCCAGCATCGTCTAAGCACTTACCCACGTAGGCTTCTTCAGATTTTGAAATAATTCCGACGAGCCGTACTTCTTCACCGAGCGTCGCACAGGTTAATGCAACGTGTAATCCTTTGCCCCCGGGAGCGTAGCCAGCCTCCTGCATTCGCTGAACCTCTCCAGTGCGCAAGGTTTTTAAGCTGAGCCACCGATCGATCGAGGTATTAAAGCCAGCAACCGAGATCATGGCGCATCCTGAAAATGTGTCATACGAAATGAATCCAGTTCCCGTTCGTTCGGCTGGGTGCCCGTGCCGCCTAGTCCACGTGTTGCCAATGCTCCACAACAGACTCCGTCACGCATGCACTCAATCAGCCTTCTTCCACGTAACCAGGCTGCCAAAAATCCGGCATTGAACGAATCGCCGGCCCCTGTCGGATCAACGACGTTGACGGTTGGCGCGGGCACAGACTTGAGCCCTTCCTTGGCCACGGTCAAACACCCGAGAGGACCAAGTTTTGCAATCACATTGACCCTTTCTGCAAGTGCCTGCAGGTTTGTCAGATTTTCAACTGCGCTCGATCCTGTCCCGATTCCCTCTAATTCGACTTCATTTGGAAAGAAGAGGTCGACTAACGCAATAGCCTCACGCACTCCACTCTGCCACTGGCCGGCTGGGTCACCGCCGGGATCGAGCGAAGTGGTCATATCCCGCTCCCGAGCTTGGCGGAATAAATGAGGGATCGCCGGTTGTAGACAATGCTGTAAATAGTAGGACGAGATATGAAGATGTCCGACATCCTTCCAAGCTTCATCTGGAATCTCGTCAGCTCTTAACTCAGCGATCGCTCCTGGAAAGGTCACTAGGGCACGATCGGTGGACGAAGAGACAGACACCGTGATGCCAGTTTGCACCTCCTGCGTTCGGGACACTAACGATGTGTCGACGCCAGCCGCTCTCATCTCTTTCAGACACTGGTCGCCCCACGAATCCTGACCAATCTTGCCGACAAATCGAACTGGCACCCCAAGTCTGGATAATCCGACAGCCGTAATTGCGGAGGCACTGCCTAGCGTCATTAGGCACTCATCCACTATCACCTCACGGCCGAGGGATGGAAAGGCGCTGTAGTCGTAGAGGATTAGATCAAGATTAATCTCTCCTGCGATCAGGACACTCACGGGTGTGGTCACCAACGGCATGGCTTTTAAGGTGAATAGGTGGGAAACGAGGGCACCACGCGATCAATCACACCGGTCTCGGATGGCGCATCAGGCTTCAACCGCTCATGCAGACAGCGAAAGAAGCCCAACAACTGGCCTACCAATACGTCGATCGCCACAAGGTCGTCATCTCCCAGTAATGACGAGACCCCGTACTCGATGCTGAGCCTGCTATCGCTATCCTTAATTTGACTTGGCAAGTTGGAACCGCAGTAGACCACACAGAGACCCAACTCCTTTTGCTGCACTTCATTCAACAAATCCAGCTCGTAAGCCCGCCTACGATTGTTAGTTGAAATAAACGCCACGAGAAGAGATCGGTTCGTGAGGCCAGCCATCGGACCATGGCGTAGACCAAGGTAGGACTCAGCATAAGTCGTCACCCGACCTGCGCACATTTCGAGCATTTTCAACTCAGCTTCAAGGGCTGCACCAAGCCTGGGTCCAGAACCTAGAAACACCGCACGGTCAAACGATCTGCATGCAAGTTCGGCCAACCGTTCTGAATGGTCCAACAGGAGCCCTTGACCCATCTCAGCGAGAGACGAAGCAATGGCGGGAACTGCGGAATCGCTAGCCCGCACTCCCAAGCCCCGACCTGCCAACCACAAACTCGTAAAGCTGCTTGTCATGACCAAGCTTTGGTCATTCACGTTGGAACCAAGAACGACAGTCCGTATTTGCGGCGCAGACTCATAAGCTGTTGCTAAACGTCCACTCGGATTACAGGTCACAAAGATCTGCTCACATTGCGGCCAGCGGTCAAAGATCAGATCGGCCACTGCTATGCTCTCTGGGCTGTCCCCCGACCGACCAAACGAGACAACCGTCGGACATCGTTTACTATTCACGTATGCGTCAGGAGACAGGAGTATTTCGCCGGCACTCACTGCCCGTACTGGTCGTTCCAAATTGACCTGCAGGGTTGGCGCCAATGCGACACCAATAAAATGAGAACTTCCGGATCCAACGAGGATCAACCCGTCAGAAGACTCGACGCTTGGCAACACACAATCACGCAATTGGCTAGCAATGGCTTGCCAAGCCTCGGGCTGACGGCAAATCTCCTGCAGGGTATGACCATACCCCCGACTGACCTGGTCAGCCGTAGAAATCCCTCGTGTCAGGGTTTGAATGGAAGGCGCCCTGGCAGCCAGAGCCTTTACTAGGTCAGACATACCGTTTATGCGAACGTGATTCAGCCCTAATTCTCATCCACTTATTGATCTTCGTCATCGAGCACGCTATAAGCATACGCGCACGCAGGTTACTGGAATGCAAAACTACCGGTCAAATAACTTGGGTAACAGCCGTCGATGGCTGATGTTTGCCCTCGGCACAACGCTTTCGTGGGGCGTGTGGGGGGCCCTGATCGAGATTCCTGAAAAGCTTGGTTTTCCTGCCACCCTCGGATATTCAGTCTGGGCCCTCACGATGATCCCGTGCGCTGTCCTAGCCTTGCGAAGTGATAAATGGCGCCTGGCACTACACCGAGAAGCTTGGATCTTCGGGAGCTTAATTGGATTCCTCGGGGCCGGCGGCCAACTGATCCTCTTTGAAGCACTGCGCTCGGGACCCGCCTTCATCGTGTTTCCAATTGTTTCGTTATACCCAGCGATTACAATCATTCTCTCTCTTTGGCTCCTGAAGGAGCAAGCCTCTATCCGTAATTGGATTGGTATTTGTCTCGCACTACCAGCAATCGCCTTGCTGTCCTATGTTGCACCTAATGACACTCTAATTAGTGGTTACACGTGGCTCTTTCTCGCCATGGGCGTCTTTCTAATGTGGGGACTCCAAGCTTACTTTATGAAATTAGCCAGCGATCGGATGCCATCGGAGAGCATGTTCTTCTACATGACGTTGACAGGCGTCCTCCTCATTCCAATCGCCCTAACGATGACCGATTTTAGCCAAACGATTAACTGGACCTTTACCGGCCCGTACCTCGCCGGGTTAATCCATATTCTTAATGCTGTGGGTGTCCTCTGCTTCGTTTATGCAGTTAGAGACGGAAAGGCGATTATCGTAGTCCCCATGACGGCCTTGGCACCCGTGATCACCATTGTGCTGTCCCTAGCCATCTACTCTCGAGTACCCTCTAGCTATCAACTCGTCGGCATGTGCATGGCTACCGCGTCCATCTACCTAATGGCCGAGTAACACTCGCTGGTCAACTCACGGATGACCTGTCATCGCACATCATCGCAGCCACTTCTATTGCCTAGGCTGCTCGCATAATCAAGGAGAGGTTCACACATGCGTCTGCAAACACTTGCCGCACTTAGCTTGACAGTACTCTTTCTCTGGCCGCTTGATGGCTCTGGTCAAACCGAGGGTCCCACGTTGGTCACCATCGCGACTGGGCTTGGCGACATCGAAATTAGCATCGACACCGCGAGAGCACCAAACACGGCTGCAAACTTCCTGCGCTATGTCACAGGCCGTCACTACGATGGCGGGGAGTTTTTTCGGACTGTGACTTTGGATAACCAACCAAACAATGAGGTCAAAATTGAGGTGATTCAGGCAAGAATAAACTCGGAAAGAATAGAAGATCGATTCGAAGCAATCCCACTTGAACGTACGGATGCCACAGGTATTTATCACATAGACGGTGCAATCTCGATGGCCCGCGGCGCTCCAAACAGCGCTACTTCGAGCTTCTTCATCTGCATCGGCAATCAACCCTCCTTAGATTTCGGTGGAGCCAGGAATCCCGACGGTCAAGGCTTCGCGGCCTTCGGCCGCGTGACTAGAGGGCAAGACGTGGTGAGGCTCATTCAACAGCAATCTGCCAGCGGACAGCAACTCGAACCGGCAATACAAATCGACTCGGTCACAGTGACCAGGCAAGAGTGACTTCGTCTATTCTTCTTAACTGGTCACGTCTAGGTGGTGAACTGAAGTCAGACAGCCAAGAGACCCTCAGCGTGCATCATCTCAGCATTGAGAATCGCTGCTCCCGCGGCTCCCCGAATCGTATTGTGTCCCAAGACCACGAACTTATAGTCAAGGACCTTACAGGGCCGTAAGCGGCCAACCGACACCGCCATTCCTCCGTCTCGGTCGGCATCCAACCGCGGCTGCGGACGCAGAGCTTCCTCGAGATAAACTACAGGTCGAGCTGGAGCACTTGGCAAGCGCGCATACTGTGGACGACCACGAAACCTGTCAAAGGCAGCACGAACATCGGGCTCTGCAGGGCAGGCAGTGAACTGCACCGATACCATCTCAGTATGACCGTTAATCACGGGCACACGCGTTGTGGCAGCACTTAGAGCCATATCATGTGGTTCGATGTTGCCGTTTCTTAGCTGACCAAAAATCTTCTGCGTCTCGGATTCCATCTTCTGTTCCTCCCCTGGAACTTCGGGGATGATATTTCCGATGATGTCCAGAGACGCCACGCCGGGATACCCGGCACCAGAAACCGCCTGTGCGGTGGTAACAATCACAGATTTCAGTCCAAACTCAAGAAGGGGCGCCAAGCCAAGTGCTAAAACCACGGTAGAGCAATTAGGGTTTGTGACAATGGCGCCAGACCACCCCTTTGCTTGCCGTTGCTCCGGTAGCAACGTAAGATGATCAGCGTTTATTTCTGGAACAATTAGCGGGACCAGGCTATCCATTCGATAGTTTCTGGCGTTACTAACAATCACTCGACCAGATTCAGCAAAGCTCCGCTCGACTTCACCTGCGACCGCGGCGTCGAGACCAGAAAACACCAACTTCGGAGCTCCGGCCGGTGTACACTTCTCCACCATCCGACCAGCCACCTCAGCAGGCATCGGCCCCGGGAGTCGCCAGGCAGTCGCCTCCTCATACTTTTTACCAGCAGACCGTTCACTGGCGCCTAGCCAAGCGAGTCTAAACCAAGGATGCCTACTCAGTTCTTGGACAAACTGCTGCCCAACCATGCCAGTAGCGCCGAGTACACCGACGTCAATTGGATTACTCATACAGTCAGTCCGCTGATCAGCCGGCAACCACCTCTGGCTTCACTTTGAAAAATTCGGCATGAACCGCCTTCACAGCGCGATCCAAGTAAGATGAGCCGATGACGCATGCCACCTTCATTTCAGATGAGCTAATGCAATCAATGTTTATTCCCTCAGTTGCGAGAGTCTTAAACATTCGCGCAGCCAACCCTGGAGTCGAACCCAGCCTTGAACCCACAATCGAGATCTTCGCCACATCACCTTCAATCAGAACGTCACTCGTTAACCCCTCAGTTTTCCACCGTTCGAGCACCTCGGACGCACTCGCCAAAAACTCTTCGTCCAAAATGAACGTAATCCTAGCGCGATCTTCAGAGCTGGCACTCTGGATAATCAGCCGAATGCTGATCGCCTGGTCGGCTAACTCCTCAAATAACTGGGCTGCTGTACCAGGCGCATCTGCCACATTCAAGAGAGTAATCTTGGCGATTCCCTTATCACTTGTAACACCAACGACTTCTGCCTGCTCCATGGTCGAATCTCCTAACTTTATCCATGTGCCCGAGTCGTCCGAAAAGCTTGACCGTACGTGAATCGGAATTTGATAAGACATACAAATCTCGGCTGCGCGAGGGTGCAGCACCTTTGCTCCGCTCGAGGCTAATTCAATCGCTTCTTCATAGGAGATTGCTGGCCACACGCGAGCATTGCCGACCAATTGAGGGTCTGCGGACGACACCCCAGGCACGTCGGTGCAGATTTCGCAGACGCTCGCGCCAAGCGCCGAGGCTACCGCGGCCGCAGTCACATCGCTTCCGCCGCGACCTAGTGTCGTAATTTCTTCTGCTTCATTGACTCCTTGGAACCCTGTAATAATCACGACTCGGCCTTCGTCAAGTTCTTTCAGAATTCTTCGCGTGTCGATCGACCGAATCCTGGCCAAGTTAAAGACGCCATTAGTGCGGATACCGCACTGACTCGCAGTCAGTGAAATAGCAGGTATTCCACGGTCCTGCAACGCGAGACCCAAGGCCGACACCGCCACTTGCTCTCCTGATGCCAGTAGGAGGTCCATCTCTCGACCACTGGGATACCGAGAAACCTTCTGCGCAAGTGCCACCAAACTATCTGTGGTGTCACCCATGGCCGAGACCACAACGACGAGTCGGCCGATTTGTTCCAGGCTCGCTTTAATCCGATTCGCAACCCCGACTACCCTGTCGGGATCAGCGATAGAACTTCCGCCATACTTCTGCACAACGATATCAGGCGTCATGATTCTCAACTGTCCTATGTGGCCGCCTCATTGTTAATGCGAGCAACTGGCTCGTGATCACTAAGTTCCCGAGAAAGCTGCTGAAGAAATAGTCCAACGTCGGTCACGATTCCGGCAGTCTGCGACGAACCTCGGTCTGCCAACTTCGTAACAACTGCCGGATTAATATCAACACAGACGACTCTGACCCATGCAGGCAGCATATTTCCAACCCCGATGCTATGTAGCATCGAAGCGAGCATCACTACCATCGATACATCTTTGAGTTGTTCGGCGTACAGCTCTTGGGCAACCGCTAAGTCCATTTCTGTATCTAGAAGCGGCCCATCATCCCGAATACTCCCCGCCAAGACATAATTGACCTCATGCTTCACGCACTCATACATCACGCCTGACATCAACACGCCCTTAGAAACCGCCGGCGCCAGGCCGCCCGCCGAATTAATCGCATTAATGGCCCGCATGTGATTGCGGTGGCCGTCTTCAACCGTAGCCCCTGATTCAAGATCCACTCCCAAAGAGGTCCCAAACATAGCAAGCTCTACGTCGTGCACCGCTAACGCGTTTCCTGCAAGCACTGCGTCCACATACCCCAAGCGGATAATTTCGCTGAAATAGCCGACACCGCCAGTGTGGACGATAAGTGGGCCCGTAACCACAACAATCCGGCCGCCAGCCGCCTTGACTTCGCGCATCATGCTTGCGACCCTTCCAGCGCTAACTTCGACCCGCCTTTCGGATGAAATGTCATTTGTCATGAACGCAAAGCCAAGTCGATCACGCTCGCGAAACTCTGGAATCACCCTGATACCATCCGAGCCACATACAACCTTGTCGCCAGTTTGAACATCCCTCAACTTTCGACACTCGGCCCTACCATCGGTTGTGATAATCACCGCGTCCATTCGTTGCCCGTCAACATTGACCCAGCGCCCTTCCATTCGAATTCGAGTGCGTAGATTTGTTGTTGAGTAGAAATCAGGTGCTACGCAGCCGTCCGAGGGCGCGGGGCGCAGAAGGGCGTCCCGCTCTGGCAGCGGATAGCAGCCCAGCGGAACAAAATCTTCAAGAAGATGCTGTAAGGTCTTCTCGCTGGCCACAGTAACCTTGAGGCGCAACCTGGACATGTCCTCATTGGTGCGGCCGATCGAAAAGTTCTGCACCTCAAAGGTGCCAGCCCGCTCGATCACCTTGTCAAAAATGACATTCAGTAGATTCGAATCGATCAGGTGGCCCTCTGCTTCAACGATTTCAGAATACTGATGCTGGTCGGTCATAAAGCCTCTTAGCCTCGATTGAGGATGGGAGTCTTCCGCACCTCTTCGGTTGGCTGCGATTCCAAATACCGTTCGAATTCCTTCAGAGTTCTGCCTAGCTGAACTGGCGTCGTGAGACGGTCAGCCACAGCATCGGAGGTCTTATAGCCGTTACCTGTAATCCCCAAGACTACTGACTCATCGCGAGGAATAGCTCCTTGGTCAACCAGGGCAATAGTCGCAGCTAGAGTCGTTCCACCCGCAGGTTCAGTAAAGATTCCTTCTGTGCGAGCCAATAACTTCATTGCATCAACTATCTGATCATCGCTCACCATTGCACCCGAACCCCCGGTCCCTCGCACCGTCTCCAACACTTGAAAACCGTCTGCCGGATTTCCAATCGCGATTGACTTTGCAATCGTGTCGGGCTTAACCGGTTCTGGGAATTCGTCGCCGTTTTCAAGGGCGCGCACCACCGGCGCACATCCAGCAGCCTGAGCAGCATGAATTTTAGGAAGATTAGCGTCCACCAAGCCAATCTGCCTTAACTCCCTGAATCCTCTGCCTATCCGTGGCAAAAGCGTTCCCCCAGCAACGGGTGAAACGACGTGTCTAGGAAAGACCCAGCCAAGCTGTTCGGCTACCTCAAAGGCAAAGGTCTTGGCCCCCTCGGCGTAATAACTTCGCATGTTGATATTCGCAAAGGCCCAGCCATTTCGATCCGCCATCTGCGTGCATAGGCGGTTCACATCATCGTAGGTACCGTCGATCGCAATCACATGAGCATTGGCGATCGTTGTTCCTAAGATCTTTCCTGGCTCCAAACTGTTCGGAATGAACACGTAGCATTCAAGACCAAGTTTGGCAGCGTGCGCCGAAACGCTATTACCCAGATTGCCAGTCGATGCACAGGCGAACACGCGGAATCCAAGCTCTACAGCGCGCGTTGCGGCAACGGACACCACCCGATCCTTATAGGAGAGGGAGGGATAATTAACAGACTCATCCTTGAGGTAGAGCTCTTTTAGCCCCAGTTCGGAACCCAATCGATCAGCCTTTATCAGCGGAGTAAACCCGGAATTCAAACCCGCCACGGGTTCCCCTTCTATAGGCAATAGTTCTCGATATCGCCAAAGGTTTAGGGGGCGACTCGCGATCAACTCACGAGTCA
>UINC01000724.1_pt1 | contig 13369 bp, 9 predicted proteins | sample 5385821 | NCBI WGS metagenome assembly UINC01 (sample SAMEA4666929, study PRJEB26691) | marine metagenome | isolation source: Pacific Ocean | place: Pacific Ocean | collected 2011-10-13 | reverse complement strand
GCTGTCGCCCCACTCAGGATTGCGCAGTCCCCAGAAGATGGCGCCGGCACAGAGCGCACCCATTACTAGTGGCAGCGCCAGGCTGGTTGGATGCTCACTGCGCGAAAGATCGCGCACCGCCTCGAGCCGTGTCAGTGCGCCAGTTAGTAGGTAACCCAGCGTGCCGCCGTAGCCCAGCATTAGAAGCAGGTCAACAGAGATATTTTTCACAACCCAGAATGCGATGAGCAATGCCAGTAGTGCCATGAAGTGTAACTTGGTCTTGCGCGATAGCAGGATTGCCACTAGCTCGGTGCGTCCAATGCGGTCCGGCGATGACGGAGTGGTGGGTCCACTGTCTCCTGTTTCTGTAGTATCTTCAACACTGTCATCTACGCCGAAATCAAAGTCGGCTATGGGCGCTTCGCTTTCCTCAGTCATTTCGTTATTACTATCATTGGGCTCGCCCTCGCCTCCCTCATCCGACTCCTCTTCCGCAGTCTCCGGCTCTTCGTCCTCGCCTGCCAGAATGCGGTCAATTTCGAGCAGTACGTCTTCTTCGTCGCCGGCCATTCGCGCTGGCATCTGCCGTGTCGGATTAACCCTTGCGGCGGTCGCCACGGTCAGTCAGCCGCTTACGGGCCTCATCGCTGGCGCGTTGCGGTCGCCTGCGTTTGTCATCACGCCTACCACGTCCGTCTCGCTTCCAGCGACATGTCACGCGCTTCAGATCCCATGCCGCCGCTTTTCTGACGCGCTTTCCGCCGCGCAGGTGGAGTGCTTCGATAACTGCGGCTCGCCCGTCGAGCTGCAGCACCATGCCAACCACGAGTTCGGTCTCGGGTGGCAGCTTCTGTTTTAGCGAAAGGGTTTCGCTTTCGCGATGCAGCGCAAAGCGTACACGCACCGTCGCGACCAGTCGCGCCCAGATTATTGGCCGTTCGCGGGCTTTTGCCTGCTGGACGCGCTTTGTGCTGTCCGTTCCCTTCCGTGCGCCCAGCTCGAGCGCCGTCACTTCCAGCGGCCCGCGGGCGTGCGACAGCAGCTCACCGACCTGCAGCAGGTCGCCCGGTTCGGCCAGCAGCTTTTCGCGCACCGTCTCACCACCTTCTGAGAGTCGCAGTTCCAGCTCGAGCGGTGGCAGCACCCGGATTTTAGCATGGCGCGTCGCACCGCATTCGCTGCACCGTACAGTACCCTGAAAGCTGAAGCCGCGCTTCTGCGATGTCTGCGCCTTCAGCACATCGTGCTGTGTCGTGTTATCGCAGCTTTCACATTCCAGCTCGAGCTGTTGCATCAGTGGCGGAAGTGGCGCATCCCCGTCAGCACTAGCGCCATTCCGTGCTCGTTAATTGCGTTAATCACTTCGTCGTCACGAATTGATCCGCCCGGTTGGATAATTGCAGTAATCCCGGCCGCAGCGGCAAGATCGATACCGTCGCGGAACGGGAAAAAGGCGTCAGATGCCATAACGCTGCCGTGCGCCGATTCGCTTGCCTTCTCGATGGCAAGCCGTACCGAGTCGACGCGCGACATCTGACCAGCGCCGATGCCAGTCGTACAACTATCTTTCGCCAGCACGATGGCGTTGCTGCGAACGTGTCTGACAACCCGCCAACTGAAGCGCAGCGCTTCCCACTCGGCGTCGGTTGGCTTGCGGTCGCTGCCGATCTTAATATTTGCATCGTCGAGAGTCGCTGTATCGCCTTCCTGTAATAGCCAGCCGCCGGCAATCGACCGCAGCTGTGCGGTAGGCCGATAATCATCAAGTTCACCGGTCGCGAGCAGTCGTAGGCTCGGCTTCGCAGACAGCACATCGTACGCTGCATCGCTGAACGCAGGGGCGATGACGCATTCCTTGAACGCCTCGGCAATAGCAGACGCGGTTTCAGCGTCGACTTCACGGTTCAGTCCGATGACGCCGCCGAAGGCGGAAACAGGGTCGCCCGCTAGCGCCGCTTCATAGGCGGTCGCCAGCGTGTTGGCAGTCGCAGCACCGCAAGGGTTGCCATGTTTGACGATTGCGACCGCCGGTTCCGGGAAACAGGCGGAAATTGCGAGTGCCGCGTCTAAGTCGAGCAGGTTGTTGTAGCTCAACGCCTTGCCTTGTAGCTTCTGGGCAGTTGCCAGTCCGGGCCCAGTCGCCAACGGGTCAGTGTAGAACGCCGCCTGCTGGTGGGGGTTTTCGCCGTAGCGCGGCCGCAGCTCCAGCGTGCCAGCAACGTGCAGCGATTCCGGCAGCCCTTGCTCGTCAAACCGCTCACCGAGCTTGCGTTGGATAAGCGCGTCGTAAGCAGCGGTATGGCGGAACGCCTTCAGCGCTAGCGACTGCCTCTCGTCAGCGGGCAGTCCGTCGCCCGCTAGTGCATCGGCTACGCGCTCGTAGTCGCCAGGGTCGACCACTATTGCCACGCGCAGGTGGTTTTTCGCGGCGGCTCGAATCAGCGATGGACCACCAATATCGATTTGTTCCAGCAGCTCCGGCAGCGGCGCCTCGCGTTGCGCTGCTTCGGCGAACGGATAGAGATTTACTGCAACGACGCCAAAGAGCGGCATATCGTGCTCCACCGCCTCAGCGGCATCCTGTTCACGTGCCAGGATACCGCCAAAGATGTGCGGATGAAGTGTCTTGACGCGCCCCCCCATAATCTCGGGAAAACCGGTGATTTCAGAAACTGCAGTCACCGTCAATCCAGCTTCACGTAGTGCAGTGGCGGTACCGTCGCTGGAAACCAGTTCCCAGCCTGCTTCCGCGAGTGCTGTGGCAAATTCGACTAGCCCTACTTTATCGCTGACGCTAAGCAGTGCGCGGCGGGTCGTCTGGCGGGATTTACCTGAGTTCACAGCCTTTCCTCGCGTCGCAAGTCGCGTCCGGTTTAAGCGCTGTCGGGGAGCTTGCGCAGGCAGCTCGCTGGAACTTCGTAGGTAACGTAGACCGTTGTGCCTGCCTTCATGATCGGCTTCTCCGCTTTCTCGGCTGCACGTACGTCAACCAGTAATACTACTGGTTTGCCGATGATGTGCCGCCCCGCCTCTAACGCATTGAGTCGTGTGCCAGACAGGTGGACCATTTGTCGGTCCAGTGGGTAGAGCCCCTGCTCGAGATATTCATTGGAGTCTTCTTGCGAGCAGGCGAAGTAGAGATGCTCTGGAACGTCGTCAGTTGGCAGGTCTAGTTCTAGTTCGATCGAGTGGGCGTAGGTGGCGCGCAGTCGACCGTCCACGAGCTGGTAACGGCCCTTTGGGTCGGTCTCGACCGCTGCCTTCAGGTGGTCCATAGTCAGGTAGCTAAAATGGCGTCTTTGGTGCTTCAGCGACTCGATAAATTCGCCCGCAGCGACCCACCCCTGCTGGTCCATTTCCAGCTCGAAACGGTCAGGAAAGTGGCGTAGGACGCCAGCCATAACGCGGCCGAACTGGTCTAGATGGCGCGGCGACATAACCAACTCGCCTTCCTCGCTGCAATATTGACATTTCTCGCCGCGGAAATAGCCGTGCTGATGCTTGATGCACGCCTTCAGCGGCTCATCGGGAGTACGTCGCATGGCGGCGCCACGAGGGTGGGTGATTAAGCGGTTACGGCTATGCCCCATCATCCAGCCGTGTCTGCCCTTTCTCAAGGGGAGGCTGTAAATTAGCACCAATTTCCTCGCGCGAAGGCAACTCAATTTCCATGCGTCCTCCATCGAACAGTGACTGCATTTGCATCTCACGATTTCGACTGCTCCAGTAGGCGGCCTCGTCGCGGGTGTCACTGGTAATCAGCACAAACACCTTGCCAGGCCGGTCGCGGCCAGTCCGTCCTCGCCTCTGTATGAGCCGGATGGCCGATGGTACAGGCTCGTAGAAAATCACCGCCTCGGTCGCAGGAATATCTAGCCCCTCTTCGCCAACTGATGTTGCAACGAGGACGTTGAATTCACCGCTGCGAAACTGCTCCAGCGTTGTTTTCTGAACTTTCTGCGTCATTCCCGGGTCTCCCTTGCGTGAACCTTGGCCGACGAACCGGACGGGTCTCGCATTCTCAAGCTTTCCAAGTCGCTCGACCAGCAGACTAGCGGTGTTACGGATTTCGGCAAAGACGATGATTCGCTCTGCTCCTCCTGCAAGCTCCTGTGCAATCAGCTCTTCCAGCCGCCTCAGTTTGGGATGCGTTCCCTCGCTCCCCTCGGCGTCAATAATCGCTTGCTTCCATTCTGGCTTTTGTAGCAGCCACTTTGTAGCGCGGCTGCTCGAGCGCTTGGGCATACGATTGGCGTAGTCCAGAAATTGAGTCAACCCCTGTGTTTCAACAGTCAACCGCGCGTGCGCTACCTTGAGTGCCATTGCTTGCATAGAGAGAAGGTTGTAGAGATTCCACGGCGCTTTTTTGCCAGCCGCACGTAACTGTGCCTGCAATTTCCGTCCCGCATCGATAATCATCGTTGTTGAAACCTTGCGTGGACGGGTAAGCGCTCCTGCTTGATACAGTCGCCCGCAGAGCCGGTCCTGTAGCTTTTGCAGGTTCTTGCTAATTCGTGCCGCAGATTCTGGCAGTGGCACCTTCACCCAATTGGTCTCTATTGGCTGGATGTAGGGTGCTACATCGGGATCGTTATCATCACGCTTTTCGATAGCAGTAATGTGCAGGTTAACGCACACTTCAGTCACCGACGTACGGGTCGAACCGGGCGACGCAGTCATCCCTAGAACCAGCGGCTGCCGTGCCGTTTCCGCATAATTCCTAGCGATGAAGACGTAGGCATAGTTACCTACGGCACGGTGTGCTTCGTCGAAGACCACCAGTGCAAAATCATCCAGGCTCGCCGTACCGCGAATTAGGTCCTTCTCGACTACCTGCGGCGTCGCCACTACCACCTGTGTGGACTGCCAGAGCGGTTCGCGCTTAGTGGGTGGCACTGAACCGGTGAAGAGCTCGATGCCCACATCCAAACTACGCTTCAGAAAAGTTGCGTGCTGCTCCGCGAGTGGACGCGTCGGTGCCATCATCAGTACGCGCCCCAGCTCGAGTCGTTCAAGCATTACCTGCAGCGCAATTACCGTCTTGCCGAGACCGGTTGGCAGCACCGCTAAAGTGGACTCTTGCAGGCAGGCGGCGGCGACGTCACGCTGGTAGGTGCGCTCCTCAAGCGGCGGGCCCTGCAGTAGTGGGTGGGTCAGTGTTTTCATGACCGGCGACCGAGCCAGCCTTTGCGCCAGAAGTAGTAAAGCATCCCACCCGCGAAACTACCCATCAACGCTAGAATGAGCCAGAAGCCATTGCCCTGTGCCAGTGGCAGCTGGTCGGTATTCATCCCAAAGATGCCAGCAATCAGTGTTAGAGGTAGCATGATGGTAGCGATGATGGTCAGCGTAGTCATCACCTCGGTCAAGTGGGCGTTTGACTCTCCGAGTCGCATCGAGACTTGTGACAGGTAGGCATCACGCGTCGACGAGACTCCTGCAGAGTAGTTCTCAATTCGGTTCACTAACCCGTGAATTACGTCGGCCAAGTCGCGGAAGTAGAGGTAATTCGACTCGGCGATGAATTCTTCGTCGGGCCGTAGCAGTCGCGCCACGGTCCCTTGTAGTGGTGTAATAGACTTAGACATTTCACGCAGGTCCTGCTTCATCTCGTGCAGCTCCTCTAGCAGTCCGGGATACTCCCTCACCTGGTCAAAGACCCTGTCTTCCAAGTCATCCAGCCGCTGACTGTAGCCATCCATCACGTGAAGCCAGTCGTCCGCCACTGCGTCAAGTAGTTCGTAGAGCAGGAATTCGGGACCACGTTGCAGTCGCCGCATGCGCCGGTGAGAGCGGTAACGCTCGCGGAAGCGATCCATGGCGGGGAGCGTCGTATGGCGTACAGTTACCAGCAGACTGCTGGTCAGGAATGCCAGAAGGTATTCTGTGTCAAGCTCCGAGTCGGCGTCGCGGGCGCGCAGCACAACAAAGCGATGTTCCTCGTAGTGCTCGGCGCGGGCGACCGGGTCAGCGAAGCAGTCCTCAACTGCCAGTGGATGGAACCCCATCGTCTCGAGCAGGAACTCTTTCTCGGCATCGCCGGGCTGCATTATGTCGAGCCAGCCGCTCTGCACCCCCTCAAGCTTGGCCGCCAAATCATCAAGTGTGAGCTTCTGTTCGCCAGCCTTGCCGCTAGCGGCTGTCAGGAGCCGGATACTGGACACGCTGGCGCGACTTGCTTCACCGTTAAACCGTTATCGCCTCGGCTCGCCCATTACCGTCGATTTGAAACAGCGGTTCGTGCACTGCACCGCCGCGCTGTAGCGTTGAGCGGAACAGTGTCACAAACTCAACTGTTCCACTACCACAGTTGCAGTCACTGTAGCGCTGCAGCAGTGGTCGAATATCGCGTGGAGGTCTGAAGCGTGCCAGCGTAACGTGCCCTACGAATGGCCGGTCCTGTGACTGCGCTGCACTACGCACAGCCTGCGCCAGCTCCGTCAGTCCCGCTCCACGGACACCGACCCACGCTACGCGCGCTGCTCTGGACGAATGGAACGCACCCAGCCCGCGATACTCCAATCGCAGTGGCAGTCTGCCTGCGCATGCGGGTGCAACAGCTTCTGCGACCCCCGCAGCTTCGGGCCGCTCTCCCAGAAACGCCAGCGTTATGTGATAGCTTCCAGCTGGTTTCGCGTTCAGTTCGTGCTCTAATGGCCCAGAATCAAAGTCAGGGCACTCCAGCGCCAGGAAGAGTCGCACGCTGGGTAATTACCGTGCGTTTTAGTCTTTCTTCAACCGTTCTTGCAGTGCCGTAATCAGCGCGCTAGCAGTTCCTTCACGGCCGCCAGTAAGCATTGCAAAACTCTCAGCGCCGACCAGTGCGCAACTCTCAGCCTCTTTGAGTTTGGCGCGCCCCGCAAGGCGCTTGATGAAGCCAACCTGCTTGGGCGAAGCGACGCGCGGCTGGCCCGCAGTGAGCTCCTGCAGTGCCGAAATTAGTGTGCTGGCAGTACCCTCGCGGCCGCCGGTCAGTGCGCCGTAGCCATTGGCATTGACCAGCGCGCACGCTGTTGCTTCATCGAGCTCGGCGCGCTCAGCCAGTCGCTGGATAAAGCCAACCTGTTTCTCCGATGCGGGGACGTCCTTGCCCTCGGTGAGCGGTTTCAGCTGTTCGATAAGTGCACCGATAGCCTCGCCGTCCAACTTTTCGATATTCTTGCCTTCCAACAACGGCTCCGCCTCAGTACCCGCCTGCACGGTGAGCGACTGTAGGTAGGCCAGCTGCCGTGGTGTTGCCCGTTCCTTCTTGCGCTCTAGCGCCGCGCTGTGTAGTGCGCTGAAGTGGTCAGCGAACTCTTGCCATGCCTGTGCGGCAACAGTTTGACCTCCCTCAACATGGTCAAGCTGTACTTCCATGCCCGCGGTGAAGGCAGTCGAGAAAATACCGTCAGTAGTGGTGCCATAGTAGGGCGCGACGTTCTCCCACATTGTACAGCCTGCTTCAGTAGCATACATTCGCCCTTTTTCATCGCGTGCATACTTGCGATCAAGCAGCTTGCGGATGGTCTCTGCATAGGTTGATGGGCGGCCGATACCCTCAGCCTTCATCTTTGCCACCAGTCCATGTTGTGTGTAACGGCCAGGTGGCTTGGTCTCATCCTCAATCAGCTCGTATTCGTCCAGCGCTAGTGTGTCGCCCTCGGCAGCTCCCGTCAGTGGTGATGCCTGTGGCACTGGCTTTGTCAACTTAGTATATGCAGCTTCCCAACCAGCGAAGGTGCGCCATTCGGTCTTGCCGGCGGCATTCCAGCCGCCCGCCTCGCCCGCCAGTTTCAACCGTTGCCATTGCGAAGGTGCCATCTGGCTGGCGGCGAAGCGCGCCCAGATGAGCGCGTAGAGCCGTGTTTGCTCCGCATCAAGACCTTGCGGTTCGCGCGTTTGCGGCCGCGTCGGCCGAATCGCTTCGTGAGCGTCCTGCACGCCCTTACCACTGCCGCCACCGACGCCGCGGCCGACGTGTGAAGCATCCCACTCCTGCTCGATATAGCTGCGCACTTCCTGCCTTGCAGTAGCGGAAGTGCGGGTCGAGTCGGTTCGCATATAGGTGATGTGCCCCGCCTCGTATAGCTTCTGTGCCAGTCGCATCACGCGTGCCGGCCGCCAGCTCAAGCGCTGGCCAGCTGCTGCTAGCAGCGTGTCGGTGGTGAAGGGCGGCCGGGGTCGTTTTTCGAAGCCATCATCTGCGACGCTAGTCAGTTTCAGGCTACCTGCCGCTTCTAGCGCTGAGTATGCAGCCTCGGCACTGTCGCTATCACTGGTGCGGTCTCTCCGTGTCTTGCCCTTGGAATCGCGCCAGCCATCGTCGAACTGAACCCGCAGCTCAATACCGCTCGCCTGTAGGTGGACTTCCCAGTAAGGTATCGGCACAAATGCCTCGATTTCGCGCTCACGCTCAACGACAAAGCCAAGTGTAGGCGTCTGCACGCGTCCCATCGAAGTCAAGTTCCAGGAGCGACAAAAGCGAGAACCGCGGAAGCCAATCAACCTGTCCATCAACCGCCGAATCATCGCAGCCTCAACCAGTCCAATATCGACGTCACCAGCCTCCTCGAGCGCAGCGGCAATCGCCGTTTTCGTGATTTCGTTGAATGTCACTCGCTTTACGGTACCTAGACTGCCGAGTAGTTCGGCCAGGCGCCAGGCGATGAACTCACCCTCGCGGTCGGGGTCGGTCGCAACAAGCACTTCGCTGACGCCGCTCTTACGTCCGTCGGCGAGCAGTTTTTCAATGATGCGCTTCGCTCCTTTAGTGAAGCCCCATTCAGGCGATGGAAGCTTGCCGTCGGGTGCAGCCCACATAGCTTTGCGACCTTCCTTGCCCTCGTTCGGCAGGTCCTGAACATGGCCGCGGCAGGCGCGGACTAGGAAGTCGCGACCCAAGTAGCGCTGGATAGTGCGCGCTTTGGCGCCTGATTCCACAATCAGCAGCCGGGTCACGCCTCCCCGCGTTGCTACCAGCTCATAAACGTTACGACTCGCGCACGCGCACAGGGAGACTGTAAGTCTCCCCGCCAAAACCCGGTTAAGCAGTTACCGCTGGCACCTTATGGTGCTCGAAGCGCTACAGCGGCCAGGAGTACGCATCGCGCTGGTCGGCGCGTCGAACGACCCCACCAAGTTTGGCAACCGCATCTTCCGTGACCTGCGGAGGAAGGGCTACATAGTCTGGCCTGTCAATCCGCGCGAGCTGGAAATAGAAGGTGTTGCCGCCAGCGCAGACCTAGAATCACTATCGGGTACACCGGATATAGTCAATTTTGTTGTCCCTCCACCAGTCGCGCTGGCGGTTGCGAAGCAGGCGGTCGCTCTTGGCATCCGCCGACTATGGTTCCAGCCCGGTTCCGAAAGTGAAGAGTTGAAGGTGTGGCTCACAGAGCAGGAAGACGTCAGCGCGCTGACTGATGCATGCATCATGGTGCAGAGTGTGACCTAGCGCGTTACGGTCGCCCTTGAACAAGATCTTACTTTCCAAGCACCTTGCGGGCGGCAGTTACAAGCGCATCTAGTGCCTCGCTGGCGCGATTAGTTGGCACTGCGCCTTGAGCATGCGTCGGCGCGCCACCGCCGCTACCGCCCGAAGCTTTAGCAGCTGCGTTAGTCAGCGCTCCGCAGTCCACCTCGATCTTACTTCCCCGCGCAGCCATGATGTGGCCCTTACCGCCGGCGCATGTCGCGAGTAGTACTAGCGCGTCGCTGTTGGCGCTGAGACGTCGAGCCAGTTCTTGCATTTCAGCGAGCGGTGCTTCGCCGCAGTTATTTATATACAGGTCGACGGAACCAATGCGCTCCGCTGCAAGTTCACCTGCACGGCCTTCAGTCAGTTCCTTTTCTAGCGCTGCCACACGCGTGCGTAGTTCCTTGCGCTCGCCCATCAGCTTACTGGCAGCGTCCGCCACCTGCTCCAGCGGTACGCCCAGTGCTGCAGCAGCTTGCTCCAGTAACTCACGTTCAGCCTGCGCAGCGGCGACCGCCGCTTTCCCGGCCGAGAATTCGATACGTTCCACACCATCCTGAATGCGCTCGGTCCTCAAAACCTTGATGGCCTGTAGCGCGCCGGTGCTGGCAACATGAGTCCCGGCGCAAGCTTGCGCGTCGATTCCTGGGATTTCGACCACACGCACATCGCGGTAGTTGGGCGCACCACCCTGGTATAGAGTTACACCATACTGCGCGTCGGCTATTTCGCGCGTGGCGAAGTGTGTCTCTACTGGATGGTTTCCGCGGATGATGCTGTTTGCCTCGTGTTCGAGAACAGCAACAGCAGCGCGGTCGAGCCGGCGGTGGTGAGTGATATCGAGCCGTGCCGAGTTGGTTGTCTTGCGGGCGCCCGCCTGCCAGACGTGTGGACCTAGCGCGTGGCGTGCCGCAGCGCCAATGACATGCGTTGCAGTATGGTGTTGCGAGAGCGCATCCCGTCGCCCTCCGTCTACGGCACCTCGCACAGTGGTACCGACTGGTGGCGCTCCGCCCTCGAGCGTATGCACTACGGCATCTCCATGCTTCTGCACGTCAGCCACGCGCACCTCACCACCATCCCAATACAATGTCCCTGAATCGGCTGGTTGCCCGCCACCTTCCGGGTAGAAGAGTGTGCGGTCCAGCACCACGGTTTTTCCGTCGCCCCAGGTCACACTCGCGTCGAACTCGCGCGCTACCATGTCATCGTAGAATGCCAGCTCTGTCGGTGGTAATTTCTCAGTCTCCACTTTCGAGGTCGGTGCTGTTGCCGCCGAATGGCGGTCGGCGACCAGCACCATGAAGCCGTCCGGCACCGCGACGGTAGAGCCTTGTTCAGCAGCGAATTCAGCCACCACCGCGGGTGGAAGCCCCTGCGAGTCGTACAGTTCCACGAGTCGCTCGGTGCCGATGTCACCTGTGGCGAGCGTGCGCTGCACTGTGCGTCGGCCACGCTCGAGTGTTGCGTCGAAGCGTTCGCTTTCGAGTTCGACCAGCTCCATGATGTACTCGCGTCGCGCCGTCAGCTCCGGATAGGTTACCCCCAGCTCATCGATATGGTGGCTAACGACTTGTGATAGCGCCTCCGGAATTCCTAGATCGCGCAGAAGCAGTAGCGTGCGCCGCAAAACCATGCGTGCCAAATATCCGGCGCGCACATTACTTGGGACGATGTCGTCACCAAACATGAACGCCAGCGTGCGTGAATGGTCGGCAATTGCGAACACTTTTTCGAGTGGTTCGATTGTACTGCACAATTCTTCGAGCGTCAATTCTTGCCCCGCTGCGTGCAGCCTCGTGAGCACTTGTTTGCGCAAGTTGCTCAGGTCAGCGCCGTAGTCAATCGCCAGCAGTCCGCAGACGCGGGCGTTCTCGGCAATAAGCGCGCCCGCTTGCCCCAGTTTGTCGGCAAGGCCAGCTTCCCGCGTCAGTAGCTCGACCGCAGCAGGGAATACAGCCTCGTAGATTGTTGATGTTCCCCGAGAGGCCCACACCATCCGTTCCAGCCCGTAGCCGGTGTCTACTATGGCGCGTGACATGCGGCGGAAGCGGTCTTCCTTGAGCGTGATATCGCCTTCTGGGTCTTCGACTAGATCCATGAAGACCAGTGTAGCCAGTTCTAGTCCCCCAGCGAGCACTTCTAGCGCCTCGCCACCGTTCCCACCGCCAATCCATGGATTTTCCTTGTAGGTTAGGCCTTCAGCGGGAACGCCTAGCCCCGTGTAAAGTTCGTGGCATAACTCGACGGTGCGGTCCTGCCAGTAGATTTCGTCGTCGGCCGAGTTGAAGGCATGGTGCGCCATCATCTCAAAACTGGTTAGGTGTCGTCCGCTGCGTCCGACCGACTCTAGGTCATTGAGCCGGATACAGGGCTGCGAAATTGCGAGTGGGTTAGCGGGTGGTCGCGCCAGCCCTGAAGTGACGTGCGGCTGGAAGACCGCGATGGACGCAATCGTCAGGTAGATGTCGTCGCGCCAGCGCGCTACCACCGGCGCGCGCCCGACGCGAGTATGGCCCTTTGCTTCAAAGAAAGTGAGAAACGCTTCGCGCATCTCCGAGAGTCCTAGCGGTCGGTCGAACAGCGGCGTGCCCAGGAACGAGTACTCGACGCAGGGTGCGTCACCACACTGTTTCTGCTCCGCGAGCGCCCAGAAGTGGCTACCGCAGGCGCGGCAGCACTGTCGCTGGAAGCCGTTACTGATGAAGAACTCCAGTTGCAGTCCGTCGCCCACGTTGCGGCATCCCGGCCGGGGTAAAAAGCCCGGACCGGCGCTGCACTAGCGGTAGCACGTCGGACCGGCAATCGTTTATCGCCTTCGGGGGTCGCGACGCAGGATGGTTGCTGACCACGTGCCGTATGTGCCCGCGTCACGTATCCTTCCGGAAATAACGCCGAAAGGCGTCGCGCTGGCTGTCATCCTGGCGATGGTGCTAACGGCGGCCAACGTCTATCTTGGACTCTACGTCGGGATGACTGTCTCTGCCTCGATTCCCGCGGCGGTTCTCTCGATGGGCATGCTGCGCGCGATTGCGGCTGCTCTCCCGCGGCAGGAGACCAACATCCTTGAGAACAATTGGGTGCAGACCGCCGTTTCAGCGGGCGAGTCGCTGGCGGCAGGCGTTATCTTCACACTACCTGCTCTGATTGTACTTGGCACGTGGGAAGACTTCGCATTTTTCCCGGTATTTATCACCGCCGCGGTGGGTGGCACAATTGGCGTCCTGTTCTCAATTAGCCTGCGCCGCATATTCATTATTCAGGAGCGATTACCATATCCGGAAGGAGTGGCGTGCGCCGAAGTGCTGGTCGCAGGGGAAAAGGGCGGCACACAGGTGCTACCAATCATTGCCGGCATGGGTTTCGGAGCCATCTACAAGCTTGGGGCGGCACTGGAAATAGTCGTTGATGGCGTGTTGCGCAAAGTTTCTCTAGGGTTGTGGCGCAACAGCTGGCACGACCATTTCACCTTTCAGGGGCGGCTGCCGGAATTCGGTACTGTCACCCAGTCGCGCACCACTTTCTTTTTCGGCATCGAACTCTCACCGGCGCTCCTGGGTGTGGGATATATTGTCGGCCCCATGATTGGGAGCTTCGTCTTCCTAGGCGGCTTCCTCGGTGCGCTCGTAGTGCTTCCACTCACCTCAGGGCTGTTGTTGCCACCGGAAGGGATGTCGATTGGCGATTTTGTCGGCTTCATCGAGATGCGTCGCCGCATGGTCGGCGTCGGGACGATGCTCATCGGGGGATTGTACACACTGGTGTTGATGCGCGGACCGGTCATCAAGGGCATCCGCGACATGCTCGAGAAAGTAAACGTGAGTGAGGACCGTAGTGGACTCTCGCGTATCGACCTCGACCTTGACCCGCAAATCGTCAGCCGGCTCTCGCTAGCGATGGCACTGCCGATGGCGCTGATGGTTTGGTGGA
>UINC01000722.1_pt1 | contig 13373 bp, 14 predicted proteins | sample 5385821 | NCBI WGS metagenome assembly UINC01 (sample SAMEA4666929, study PRJEB26691) | marine metagenome | isolation source: Pacific Ocean | place: Pacific Ocean | collected 2011-10-13 | reverse complement strand
TCCGACTGCACGCAGAGTACGACACCGCTGGGGACCAGCAGCAGGCCATCGACCAGCTGGTCGAGCAGCTCGAGGCTGGTCAGGAGCGCTGCGTGCTGCTCGGAGTCACCGGCTCGGGCAAGACATTCGCAATGGCCAAGGTAATCGAACGGTTGCAAATCCCAACGCTGATACTCTCGCACAACAAGACGCTGGCACGTCAAATATGGCAGGAGATGTCAGGGCTGTTCCCAGAGAACGCGGTGGAATACTTCGTCAGCTACTACGACTACTACCAGCCCGAGGCCTACATCCCCGGTCGGGACCTCTACATCGACAAGGAACTACAGATGAACGAGCGAATCGAGCAGGAGCGCTTCTCCACGGTAGCATCGCTCGTCTCGCGCCCTGATGTCATCACCATAGGCACGGTCTCGATTATCTACGGGCTCAACCCCCCCGAAGTGTTCCAGCAGAACCACCTCCGACTGCACGTCGGACAGCAGGCCGACCCACAGGAGATCGTCCGCGAACTGGTCGACCTGCAGTACCGCCGCACGACAGGGGAAATCACGCGTGGCGACATCCGGCTTCGCGGTGAGGTGCTAGACATATGGATGCCCAGCAGGGACGACCCGTTGCGCATCCGCTTCGGGTGGGAGGGCATCGAGCGCATCCAAGTGTGCGAGGCCGTGTCCTGGGAGCCGCTCGACGACTTCGAGGAGGCTTGGATCCACCCACGGGTGTTCTACATGACCAGCGAGGAGCACTTCAACCGAGCCCTCGAGGACATCGAGGCCGAGCTCGACGCTCGCACCGACTGGTTCGAGTCCAAGGACAAGGACCTCGAGGCGCACCGGCTCGAGCAGCGTACCAAGTTCGACCTCGAGATGCTCAGCGAGGTCGGCTCGTGCAAGGGCGTCGAGAACTACTCGATGCACTTCGACGGGCGAAGCCGCGGCGAGCGGTCATACTGCCTGCTCGACTTCTTCGAGAGCAACGCAATGCAGTTCCACGGAGGTGCCGAGCGCTACCTCGTCATCATGGACGAGTCGCACGTCACCCTGCCTCAGGTCGGCGGCATGCACGGTGGCGACTTCTCGCGCAAGAAGAACCTCGTCGACCACGGCTTCCGCCTGCCCTCGGCCTACGATAACCGACCACTGCGCGTCGACGAGTTCCAAGATCTCGTGCCCCAGATGATGTACGTCAGCGCGACGCCGGGCGAGCGCGAACTGAGGCATCTGGCCGAAGTGACTGGGCAGAAGATTCCGGAGGGGCTGTTGCACATTCAGGGCGGTGGCGGTGCACGGGCCGCGGAGCAGGAGAAGCCGCGCGAGAGGGTCACTATGGAGGCAATCTTGGAGGAGGTTCAAGGAGTGGCTAGAATGGAGATTCGCCCCACCGGTCTTCTAGACCCGAGCATCGAGGTCAGGCCAACCGAGGGGCAGGTGCAGGACCTGCTCAGCGAGATCAACGAACGCGTCGAGCGCAATGAGCGCGTGCTCGTTACGGTGATGACGATCAAGTTCGCAGAGGAGGTCGCGGGGTACCTCGAGCGAGTTGGCGTCAAGGCTCACTACCTACATAGCGAGATTGACACGCTTGAGCGTACAGAGATAATCAAGGCGCTTCGATTGGGGCACATTGACGTCATCGTGGGAATCAACCTCCTGCGTGAGGGCATAGACATCCCCGAGGTCTCCTTGGTGGCGATCTTCGATGCCGACAAGCAGGGATTCCTGCGCAACGAGCGCTCGCTGCTGCAGACCATAGGCCGGGCTGCTAGGAACTCTAACGGGTCGGTCATCCTGTATGGCGACTCTATATCGCCGGCGATGGAGGCGTCCATCGGCCAGACCATCACGCGCAGGAGGATGCAAGGTGCCTACAACGAGGAGAACGGCATCGTTCCCAAGACAATAGAGAAGGCGCTTCCGGTGATGGGGGCCGAGCTCGAGGACCTGTTCTCTGGCGTCGCAGGAACTGGCAAGAGGGGGGGTCGTCGCATGGTGGCCAAGCCTCCGGGCAGGAAGGGCCTGGAGGGCCTCGCTCAGAAGTTCAAGCTGGGAGCTGGCATTTGGAACACATCGGACTCCGTGCTCGACAACGTAAGCCAGCCCGAATGGGTGGAGGCCGCCTACGAGACGCTGGAGGGCGAGGAAGGAGACGCTACCGAGCTCATCACTCGCCTTGAGCGGGAGATGCGCCAAGCTGCAGCCAGGCTCGACTTCGAGCGAGCGGCTAGCCTGCGCGACCGGATCTTCAAACTGCAGAATGCGACCAATTGAAGGTAAATGAGCGCCGCGAGGAGCCATGGCCGACTACTCGCGGGATGACTTCGACATCCCCGTCGAAGACTACGACTTCTCAGCCGCTAGCGACGTAGGCGCCCTCATCGACCAGATGGGGAGAGCTGGTGGTTTCACAGCAACCAAGCTCGCTCGTGCTCGCAACATCCTGCGCGAGGCCATCGACAAAGTCGAACAAGAAGGGGTTCTCAACTGGATTTCCTTCCCGGCATGCCTGTGCGCGACTGGCACGCGTGGCTTCTTCATCGAGGCACTCAAGCGTAAGGCGTTCAACGTGGTCATCACGACTTGCGGCACTCTTGACCACGACATCGCTCGTACCTACCGTGACTACTTCCACGGCGACTTCAGCCTCGACGACGTCGCCTTGGGGGAGGAGGGGCTCAACAGGCTTGGCAACGTTGTCATTCCCAACGATTGCTACGGTGAAATCCTAGAGCAGGTCGTGCTTCCTTGGTTGGGGGAAATAGAAGCTGAACGCTCGACTGTATCTAGCGATAACCCTTGGCTTGGCTTCGGCTCAGTAGAGCTCTGCTGGGCCATGGGGGATCGCATCGAGGACGACTCATCACTGCTCCACTGGGTCGCCAAGCACCGAATCCCGATGGTCGTCCCAGGCTTGACCGACGGATCAATCGGGTCCCAACTGTTCATGCATCGACAGAGGAGTCCTGGCTTCATGATTGACTTACTAGCCGACGAGCAGGTGCTTTCCGACCTGACGTGGACTGCGAAAGAGAGCCATGGACTCATGGTCGGGGGTGGAATCTCGAAGCATCACGTAATCTGGTGGAACCAGTTCAGAGGGGGGATGGACTCGGCGGTTTCGATAACCACTGCTCCGGAACACGACGGTTCCCTATCGGGGGCGCGTCTTCGCGAGGCAGTTTCGTGGGGGAAAATTCGGCCCCAAGCACCCCAGGTCGTGGTGGAGGGGGATGCCAGCGTACTCCTCCCCATATTGGGTGCGGATCTGTTCAATTATGCTGGCTGAATAGGCTGAATTCCGGGGTAACGGCTAATAACGGACCTCAACTCGGCCGGCTCATGTCAGTGAAGGACATGGTACAAGGCATGATTAACGACCTAACAGAGACCCTCGGGGACGCTGAGAAGCACGATAACGGCAACAGCGCCGCCGGAACGCGTGTGCGCAAGGTGATGCAAGCGGCGAAGGGTGTAGCCCAAGACGTTCGCGTCAGGGTCCAAGGCGACAAGAACAGTCGCTGAATGGTGTCATCCGCCGCTAAGCGCGATTAGCTCCATCAGGGCTGTTCGCATTGGGACCAGTGGATGCCAGCCCTCACCGCTTGCATTGATGAGCGCGTTGTGCAACGGCCCTAGGTCTGGCCTGTTGGAATGGGTCACATCGCTTGCCCTGACAGGACTCGGAACGTCGGAGAGCGATTCCGGCGTGTGAGAGTGGTGAATGGCATTGAGGTAGCGCTGCCACAACAGCCCGATCTCCTCGATTACGTCCTGCTCCGCCCATGCCCTCCTGCCGCACACGTCTATCGTACCCTTGGCAATCTGATCTCCTTCTGCCATAGTGAGGATAGCCAGAGCGTCAACGACGTCCCTGACATGGACCCAGTGACGTGCTTTGGCATTGTTGGGGCGGTCTTCGATATCCCCTCTCTTGACTCCCTCGACCCAACCGCTGAGGATTCCAGTCCCCCATTCTCCACCACCTGAAGGGACTATCAAATCATGGACGCGGACTATCAGCTTGGCAGCCCCATGGGGCGAATCCGAAGGTACGACGACGATGTCCCCACTCGCACCCTCTCCCAAGCCTACAGTGACATCGGCCTCCGCGATATCCCGCGCGAGGTCGGCACCCGCACGCTGCAGACGATCGACAAGGGCTATTCGGAACTCGTCAACGACTCCGTCGATGTGGATAATCCTGGGCATTCTACCAACTAGGCTACAACCGTGGACTCAATACTGTTTGCTACGGCTTCGAGGATGTTCAGGGCCTCGTTGACCTCGTTGGATGAGAAAGTTAGGCTCGGACGCAGCCTGATGCTGTCCGTGCCTGAGTTGAGCAAATGCATGCCCGAACCTAGGCAGGCTGAGTTGAACTTGTCGCGGAGCTCAGTGCTCGGCAGAGTGAAAGCGGCGAAGAGGCCGCGCCCCCTGATGTTGCTCACCATGTCGTGAGAGTTGCCGAACTCCTCCAGACCCGTCATCAACTCGGCTCCGACGACCTCAGCGTTCCTCACCAAGTCGTCCCGCCGAATGACCTCCAGTATCAGACGAGCACGCACGAAGTCGGTGATGTTGCCGCCGAAGGTCGAGTTGATTCTGCTCGAGACCTCGAAGACGTTGTCCTCGAACTCCTTGAGGCGTGTGCTCGCCATAAGCCCACAAACCTGAGACTTCTTCCCAAAGGCGATCATGTCAGGCTCGACTGCGGCGTGCTGATGAGCCCACATCCTGCCGGTCGCGCCCATTCCAGTCTGCACTTCGTCGAATATGAGCAGAGCATCGACCTCGTCGCAAACGGACCTCATGTCTCGCAGGAAGGAGTCGCGGAAGTGGTTGTCTCCACCCTCACCCTGGATTGGTTCCATGATGATTGCAGCCATCGTGTCCGGATTCGCTTCCGCATGCAACCTTATCGAGTCCAATGTAGATGTCTCGCAGGCGTCCAATCGCGTGTTTTCCGAATCGCTCAGTGGAAAGTTAATCTTTGGGTTTTCGAAGCGCGGCCAGTCGAATTTGGTATAGCGTGCAGTCTTCTTCGGATCGGTGTTGGTGACCGAGAGAGTGTAACCAGAGCGACCGTGGAAGGCTTCTCTGAGGTGACCAATCGTCAGATGTGACGACTTCTGCTGGTCATCCCCCCAGTCGAACTCTCCGGGCACCTCTATCCCCTTTGCCTCGCGTTGGTGGGACTTCCAGTCCATAGCTGCCTTCATCGTGTTCTCGACCGCGAGCGCTCCACCTGAGACGAAGAAGTGCTGAGGGAGGTACGAAGGGGCTGCGATAGTGCCGAAGGCGTCCACAGACTCCGCCATGGCCTCTGTGTAGAGATCTGAGTTGGCCACCTTGTTCACCGAGACTCGGGCCAGCTCGTCCTTGGCTGCGACTAGGTCCGGGTGGTTCCAACCGAGCGGGAGCGAGGCGAAGCAGGAGAACATGTCGAGGATGTCGCGACCACTCCTCGAATCATGGAAGTAGCAGCCAGCCGACTTGTCCAAGTCGATTACGAACTTGTAGCCGTCGGCAAGTATGTGACGACTCAAAGTGGAATGGACAAGATCGGCTCCCAACCCCATGTCATCAGCGATGTCGAGGCCTCACATCAACGTTCTCTGGGATCAGATTGTGAAAACAAGCTAACGAAACAGCCCGGAAAGGTGAAAACCCCAATTTCTGATAATGTAGCAATTAATCAAATTAAATTTAATTTTTAAATTGAAAAATTATGTTATGTAAAAAATTTCTAATTGCATTATCAGTCTTAGTCGTCGAATATTATAAGTGCTTCTCCACGTCCTCGACCCTTGGAGGTAGCAAGGGGGATGCACTCTCCTCCCGGGAGAGGGAGAATTATGGAAGACTACGAAATACAGGAATTGATACGAAGGGAAGTGTACGTTGGAGAGAAGCTCGTGGGCGTTATCGTCGGCGAGAGATTCCATCCGAGGGACGAGTTCGTCAGATCCATGAGGATCGAGGTGGACGACGGCGTCGCGAGCGAGTTCATGCGCAAGCCGGCTGAGTGCGCACCGTTGGCCAAGGAGCTGGTTCACAGTATCCGACCAGACGGCTGCGTGAAGCTATCGAAGTCGATGAGAGAGCTTCAGCGTCGCTGGAGGAACACAGTCCGAATAGAGGACCAGCTCTATGCCACAGACGAGTTGTTGGACCGAGCCGTGCTCGACAACGACGGCATGGACATCGGCAACGTCGTCGACCTCGTCAAGATCAAGCGGACGTACAAGGGCCTGTTGATCAAGCCGCACTTCATGGTCAGGGCCAGGCACAATCTCCCTGAGACCATAGTGGTCCCGTGCGGTCAGCTCGCCAGGACCACTGCCAGATTGGACGAGGTCATCCTCAAGTGCACGTTCTCGAGGCTGAGGACCCTGCCCAGCTTCCTGAAGTTGAACGAGCATCCCCAAGACGGGGAAGCCGAGTGACTTGAGTAGCCTTCAAATCATCACCCAGCGTGGCGTTACTGCTCAGGGGCGTGTAGCTTAGTTTGGCTGGAGCACCCGGCTGATAACCGGGAGGTCACAGGTTCAAATCCTGTCATGCCCACCAAAACTCTCGCCGAAGCGTGCGTTTGTCATCGACAAGAAGCATCATGAAGGGGTCGCGGTCCCCTTCGGTTCAAATGCCGGTTCTGAGCGGGGCCTCAGGCGGGGACATAGCCGAGTCTCTGGCATCAATCCTCGGAATGGATCACGTCCATCTAGAGAGCAGGAGGTTTCCGGATGGGGAGGCATATGTGAAGGTGCCTTCGGAGGCCATCGAGTCACTAAGATCGGAGACGGTGGTCCTCGTCTCGAACACATACCCAGACTCAGGGATTATGCAGACCGTTCTGCTACTGGGTGCGATCAACGACGTTCGTCGTGGGGACCTCTCGAACCTCAAGGGAGAGGGGGAGCAGCAGATGGATGACGTCGGTCCAGGAGTAATCCTCGCGATTCCCTACTATGGCTACGCCCGTCAGGACAAGCGCTTCTCTCCTGGCGAGGCGATATCTGCCAGGGTCATCGCAGACGTCCTCGCCGAGTCTTGCGATGGCATCGTCATCCTAGACCTCCACGCTCCTGATGTCCTAGAAGGCATGATCCTGCCAATCGAGTTCGTCAGCTCGATGCCCGAGATCGCCGACAGCCTGCACAACGACGTCGCTCCGGACTTCATCCTAAGCCCCGACAAGGGAGCGATTTCCAGAGCCTCAGAGGTCGCCGGCCTGATTGGGTGCGAGTTCTCCTACCTCGAGAAGACCCGGATTGACGCCCACACCATCGAGCACACACCGAAGGACCTCGATGTTGCCGGTAAGGTGGTTGCCATCGTGGATGACATGATCAGCACTGGCGGCACCATTTGCCGGGCCAGCGACGCGCTTCGTCGCCAAGGCGCCAAGGAGATTCACGCCGCTTGCACGCACGGCCTGTTCACGGGCGGTGCACTGTCACGCCTAGCCAATCACGTCGATGACGTACACACCACCGACTCCCTGCCCAACCCGAGGGCCAATGTGTCCGCTGCACCCGCCCTCGCAAGAGGCGTGAGGAAGCTCATGGAATGAGCGACCGGATACAAGGCAATCGAGTGCGGACACGCTGCGTTTATATCGGTCATGCCATGCGGCGGCTTACCAAACACGAGGAGTTGTTACGATGAGTGTGCACATAGCGTTCGAGACGCCCCAAGACGTCCAAGAGCAGGTCTACGAGATGGTCAAGGTCATTGGCAAGGACGGGCGCGGGCGGCTGAAGAAGGGCGCCAACGAGGTGACCAAGTCAGCCGAGCGCGGCACGGCCCAAATGGTAGTCATGGCAGAGAACGTGAACCCTGGTGAATTGCTAGCCCACATTCCGATGATCTGCCGTGAGAAGAGCATCCCGTTCATCTACGTCGAGGACCAGGCATACTTGGCTGAGGCTGCAGGCATGAGCTTGGGTACGCGCACCGCGGCCATCGCCGTCATGCATGTCGAGAAGGACGGCATGGATCGCTTCAACGAGGTCAAGGGACACTACGAGACGCTATCTTCCTGAATTATTCCATGCAAAGCGAGGATGTGAGATGGCGACCGAGTCCTGGCCTGCTGAAGTCGTGGAGGAAGTGGGTCGCACCGGCCTGACCGGAGAGGCCACGCAGGTCAAGGTCCGGGTCCTCGACTCCGACAACCCGCGGGACATTGGGCGAATCATAACGAGGAACGTCCTCGGGCCCATCCGAGAGGGTGACATCCTGATGCTCAGGGACACCGGTCGCGAGGCGCGTCGGCTCGGTACGCGATGAGGGGATCGAATGCCAGAGCAGAGGATCTGCAGCTTCACCCACGAGGAGATCGAGCCGGGTACCGGCATGATGTATGTCAAGCGCGACGGCAGCGTGTTCTGGTTCAAGGACAGCAAGGCGCGCAAGAACATGCTCAAACTCAAACGCAACCCGCGCCGGCTCAAGTGGACGCGTCGATACGAGAAGGGCGGCATCAAGTGATCAGGAGGCGTCCCCGCCCTCTTCCCACCAGTTCGGCTTTGCCGTCTTGTCGGTTTGATGGGGCTTTCCATCTTGGTGCTTCCAGCAGTACTCAGTCGATCTGAAAGACAGCGATGTGCATCCCTCGAAGTTGCATTTCACCAATTTCTTCGATTTCGGTTTGACGGGCTCATCGGGGTCGACGGATTCGAAGAGCTTGCCTTCGTTGAAAAATTGGTCCACTACCCAAAAGATTGCAAAGGCTGCAAATATTACCAGGTCACAACCCAAATCCCCAGTGCTCACGGGGTTCGGTGCAGTCGTGAATGCTTCAAGATTGGCCCGTCATCGGGCGGTCACTGTGCGGTGATTCTGTAGTCCACCCTGGCCCTGTCGTTCTCGTCGCTGGTCAGCAGACCGCCTTGGTCAGGAGGCTGGGCCTCCCCGCAGTCCGTGTTGTCGATTACCGTGACGTAGGTGCCTGAGTCCACGGTCGCCTCCAGGTTCGCTGCTGCGGTGTCGGGATCGCTCAGTTCAGCCAGGTAGACGAAGCTCTCCTGCTCGCCCTCAGCGCATCTCTTGTACTTCTCGTAGTTGACCTCGGTCATCGTGTAGAGGTCCACGTTGGGGCCCTCCTGCTTCTCGAAGGCGATCCTGATGGTCGCATCCGAGTCGATGGTCCAAGTCAGCTTGATGTGCTCGTCCTCGTTGACGAAGGTGTTGTCGTCGAACAGCTCCTGCTCGGGGTTGACGGTGTCGCCGACCCTGTCTATGCATCCGGGCAGTAGCAGGCAGGCGGAAAGCAGGAGTGCTGCCAATGCTCTCATGAGCGCACGTGGGCCCGCTGGCTCATCAAGCATTTGCCTGCGTGCTTTGCGTTGAAATAGGGGTGGTGGGTCGGCCGCTCCATGGGAGATGGGCAAACCACATTCATCATGGTCAAGCCTGATGGCGTAGAGCGTGGCCTTGCTGACGAGATAATCGGACGCTTCGAGGGCATCGGGCTGCGGATGCTAGGCAGGCGCGACCTGACGCCCCCCCTGGAGCTCGCTCAGGCGCACTACGCGGTGCACAAGGAGCGCCCATTCTACCCCGATCTGATCGAGTTCATCACCTCTGGGCCCGTAGTGGCCATGGCGTGGCACGGTGAGGACGCAATCGCAGCCTCGCGCAGGCTGATTGGCGCCACTAACTGGGAGGAGGCCGAACCGGGCACGATCCGAGCGGACTTCGCCCGCAGCATCGAACACAACGTCATCCACGGCTCGGACGGCGAGGACACCGCGGCATTCGAATTGGGACTCTGGTTCCCCGATGGTCTCGAGGACTGAAAAGAGTGAGTAGCATGAGGTGGGTCACATGGCAGGACGCAGACAACCCATCGTCGCCGTGCTAGGGCACGTCGACCACGGCAAGACCTCCCTGCTCGACCACGTGCGCTCCCTGGGCAAGTACGGTCGCGCCTCGGTGATGGATCGTGAGGCTGGCGGCATCACCCAGCACATCGGCGCCACAGAAGTGCCCGCGGACATCCTCAACGATCTGTGCTCGCCCCTGATGGGGGGGAAGTCGTTCGACTCGCCCGGCCTACTCTTCATCGACACCCCCGGTCATCACTCGTTCTCCACGCTACGAGCCAGAGGCGGCTCGCTTGCCGACATCGCAATCCTGATCGTGGACGTGATGGAGGGATGCAAGCCACAGACGAGGGAGTCACTTCGCGTCCTCAAGCAGTCCAAGACGCCGTTCGTGATCGCTGCCAACAAAGTCGACCGGTTACATGGCTGGCACGCCGAGCGGGGCCGCGCGATGGCCCGTGCGATGCGCGACCAGTCGAAGGAGACCATAGGGCTGTTCGAGCAGCGTTACTGGAAACTAGTCGGGCAGTTCGCCGAGGACGGCTTCAACGTCGAGCGCTACGACAGGGTGAAGGACTTCACGAAAGATATCGCCCTGGTCCCGATCTCGGCTAGAGAGGGCGAGGGGATACAGGACCTGCTAGCCGTCGTCATCGGTCTCGCCGAGAGGTACCTCGCAGAGCAGCTCACCGACATCGAGGGCTCGGGGCAGGCCACTGTCTTGGAGATGAAGGAGGAGCGTGGCCTCGGTAGGACGCTCGATCTGATCCTCCACCGCGGATCCATCCGCAAGGGGGACGAGGTCGTGCTCGTGACCAACCAAGGGGGAGTCAGCACCCACGTGAAAGGGCTGTTCTGCCCGAGGGGCATGAGTGAGATGAGGGATGCGGGCAACCGCTGGGACGACTCCGATATCGCCTATGCGGCGGCTGGGGTCAAAATCAGCGCCCCCTCACTGGACGGGGTCCTAGTGGGCACCACCCTGCGCGTGGTCAACTCTGACGAAGAGCGGGTAGCAGCGATGGTCGCGGCTGACGAGGAGTCCAACCTCTCCATAGAGCTCGATGAGGATGGGGTGTGCATCAAGTCGGACACCATCGGTGGGCTTGAGGCACTAGCCAAGGAGTTGGGGAGCAAGGAGATTCCAATCAGGGAGGCCTCTATTGGCAAGGTGAGTCGTCGTGACGTCCGAAGCGCCGAGGCCTCAACCGACCCCCTGCACAGGGTCATCATGGCGTTCAGCACCGACATCCTCGCAGAGGCTGAGGCCGAGATCGAGGACTCGGGCGCCGGCGTTCGGCACATCGGCTCCGACATCATCTACCGCATCCTCGAGGAGCACGAGGAGTGGGTCGAGCAGAGGGGCCTGGAGTTGGAGGAGGAACGGCGGGAGAAGGTGGTCTACCCGGGCAGGATACTGCTTCTGCCGGACCACACGTTCAGGGTGTCGAAGCCAGCGGTGGTCGGAGTCAGGGTCCTCGCTGGCAGAATCCACGTGGGGCAGAGGCTGCTGAAGCAGGGCAGGCGGTTGGGCCAAATCAAGTCGATTCGCTCGGGCCAGGAGAGCATGAAGGAGGCGATACAGGGGGCAGAGGTCGCGATTGCGGTCGAGGGCGTCACCGTAGGCAGGCAGATCGACGAGGGTGACGTTCTACTGGTGGACATCCCCGAGTCGCATGCTAGGAAACTTAGGAAAATTGAGATGACGATGGTCGAGCGCGAGGTCTTCGAGGAGTTGCTGGACCTGCACAGGAAGGAGGACCACTTCTGGGGCCGTTGAGTATCCGAGACAACAGATGTTCACAAGTCCCGAACACTCAAGTAGTCACTGAATCGGCCTCGGGACGTTCGAGGACTTCCCATGACCATCGCTCAACGTGACGCAGCGAGCTCCAAGGATCTCATCAGGTCCGTCTCCAGTCTCTCGAACAACCTCATGAGCGAGGTGGCCAAGGTCATCATAGGGAAGCCGGAGAACATTCGCAAGGTCACTATAGGGATCCTGTCCAACGGGAACGTCCTCATCGAAGACAACCCAGGCCTCGCCAAGACGCTGATGGCCAACACCTTCGCCAGAGCGCTCGGCTGCAAGTTCAAGCGAGTCCAGTTCACCCCTGACTTGCTTCCCGCCGATATCATTGGGACATACATGTTCGACCAGAAGACTGGCGAGTTCAAACCACGCTTCGGACCCCTGTTCACCAACGTCCTGCTGGCTGACGAGATCAACCGAGCACCGCCCAAGACCCAAGCGGCCCTTCTGGAGGCCATGGAGGAGAAGCAGGTCACCATAGAGGGCATCACGCACAAGCTGCCCGCCCCCTTCTGCACCATGGCGACCCAGAACCCGATCGAGCAGGAGGGCACCTACCCGCTTCCCGAGGCACAGATGGATCGCTTCCTGATGAAGATCCACATGGGGTACCCCACCCGCGAGGAGGAGAAGGCGATTCTCCAGCGCAGGAAGCTGCGAGCCAAGGACGAATACGACGTCGAGCAGGTCGTCGGTCCCCGGAAGGTGGTCGCGATGCAGAAGGCGCTCGAGACTGTTCACGTCGACCCTGCGATCATGTCCTACATCGTCGAACTGGTGCAGCGTACCCGCACTGACCCGCGCATAGAGGCGGGTGCCTCGCCCCGAGCCAGCCAGTCCCTGTTCAAGGCGTCTAGGGCCTCGGCGGCGATCGACGGACGCGACTACGTGATTCCAGACGACATCAAGGGGATGTCCCTCGACGTCATCAGCCACAGGATAGTGCTCAAGCCCGAATCCAAGATCAGGGGGGTCACGGGCAAGCGCATCGTGAACAAGATCCTCAGTGAAGTGGTCGTGCCGGTGATCCAGTAGTCTGGACAATCCCAATTAACCGCATTGCGGATTCGACAACGTGGCCATAGTCATCGCCTGCGTCAACCACAAGGGCGGCTGCTCGCGGACCACGACCGCGGTCAACCTCGCCTCCGCCCTAGCTATGGGGAGCAACGAGTACGGGATTCGTCGCAGGAGGGTGCTTCTGGTCGATATGGACCCGAAGGGGAACGTGGCCACGACCTTCGGGGTGGACAAGCGCAACGTGGGGCCCACCATGAACGAGTTGTTCGCCAGAGGCGTGGGCGACTCCTCGCTCAGGCTGGAGGACTGCACATTGGGACCGGAGATCCTCACGAGGTCGATGCGCGCGGCCTGGAAGAGCCATAACCCGGACAGGAAGCGCGGCCCTCCCAAGCACATCGCCATCCAAAACCTCTGGATCCTGCCCGCAGACCTAGATCTGTCCGGCATAGAGGTCGACCTAGCGACCAGGGTCGGCAGGGAGAACCGGCTAAAGCTCGCCTTGCAGGAGGCTATGGGGTCTTTCGATGTCATCATCATCGACACGCCGGCGTCATTGGGGCTGCTGACAATCAACGCTCTTACCGCAGCCGAGTGGGTCCTGATACCGATTCAGGCCGAGTTCTACGCCCTCGAGGGCATGGGTCAGCTGATGAATGCCATCAGGGACGTCCAGAAGTCGGTGAATCCTGAACTGAGGCTCTTCGGGAT
>UINC01000716.1_pt1 | contig 13397 bp, 11 predicted proteins | sample 5385821 | NCBI WGS metagenome assembly UINC01 (sample SAMEA4666929, study PRJEB26691) | marine metagenome | isolation source: Pacific Ocean | place: Pacific Ocean | collected 2011-10-13 | reverse complement strand
CCCGTTGCCTTTTTGCCGTCGAACACGATACGCCTAACCAATACGTTCGGTCGCAATGACAGGTTAAGTCGGTGGCGAACGGGGTTTATGTAGGCTAGAGCAGTGCTGACGCGGATGCCATCTGGATTGTTCATGGGAAGAGGCCCAACACCTGTGGCGTCCGGGTTGTTCTGGTCGAACACCTCAGGAAACCCTGCGGTCACACAAGCCTGGAAGAATGCTTCTTGGTCCTTATTCCAATTTTTCCTTTTGTGGCGGCGAACAGGGATAGGTCCATCGGTGCCGTGAAAGTCATCTTTGACGTCCTGGTCGGTCTCCGAGCTCCGGAAATCGGGGAGGAGGTTAACATATCTCCACTCGTCGTTACCTAGGGCAGCCCAAGCGTCGTAGTCTTCTGGTACACCCCGTATGAACGCCTGAACATTGATGGCGCTGGAACCACCCATCGCTTTACCACGAGGCACCGGTATCTCCCTGACAGGATTGTTGGTCGCCGTGCCTTTGAACGACCAGTTGTGGCGCGCTCCCTGGTATGAAGCGATCGGATCGTAGCCAAATTTGAGCTCGTCCGGTAGGAGATCGAAGTCTGGATAATCGGGGCCAGCCTCGAGCAACAGCACCGATTTGCCGGCATCCTCGGACAAGCGCGCCGCCAAAACGCACCCCGCTGAGCCTCCGCCCACGACGATGTAGCTATATTTCATGGCGAATCCACCGACATTCAATTTGCATGCATTATAATCGCTGATCCATCGGGTATTTAGATCGAATCAATCGATGCGTAGGTACTCCTTGAACCACGCGACTGACATGTCCCAAATCTGTTCTTTCAGGTCTTCCCTGTATACGTCGTAGTGGGTCGCCCCTGGAATCACCCACAGCTTCTTAGGCTCATATGTCTCTTCAAACATACCAACCACGCCCTCGGCAGGGGTCACCGAGTCCAGCTCTGCAGCGATATACATTATCGCCCGGGGGGAAATTCTTTCTACCACGCTGATTGGCTTAAAGTCCAAGAGTTTCTCCGCTGTGGCCAAGGAATAGGAGGTGCTTTTGTAGTTTTCCATCTCAGGGATCTGATCAATCACCTTTTGTCTAGCGGCGGCTGTGGTAGGATCCCCCACGAGAATGCCTCCGCCACTCACCATTTCCGACATACCGGTCTCGATCCTGGTTTTACGGTCATCCTCAATTTGGTTCAGCAAATCCAGCCACTCGTAATAACGCCGTATGCTCTGCATCCAACGCTCTCCGTCTCCCCAGCCAGCCACACTAATGGAACACTTAACCCTCTCGTCAATCCCGGCAACGTAGGGCACCATGCCTGCACCGAAGCTAAAGCCCATTAGCCCTAACCTTTCCGGGTCCACTTTGGGATTGGTTTCCAAAAAGGTCAAACCGTTACGAATGTCCTCGACCTGCTCCAACGGGTACAGGCGGCCGGGCTCACCCTCGCTTTCGCCCACACCTCGATAGTCCCAAATCAAGGCCACGCAGCCCAATTCGACCAAACGTCGGGCTAAATGGGGGAACCAGAAATATTCTTTGACGCCTACCATACCTTGGCAAAGCATTATTGCCGGGCAAGAATCGTTGTCAGTTGCTTCTGGCTCAAAAAGTATCCCGGCAATCCGGATGCCGTCGCTGTTGAAAAAAACTCTTCTTTCCATGTGGCTCCTTTTGACTCCGAGTATTGTCAAACTTAATAACATTGGCCGAATTACACTGGCCAGATAGCTCGCGGCTATTTTTTAAAAGAATAATTACAGAGGTGAGGTTCCCCCTACAATAGTCGAAGAGACGCTGGTGTATAGCTCTAAGGGAGTATCGAGGGCGGCCTGCTTAGCATGCACGAATCATGGACCTTAAACTTGGCTATAGGGAAGATAGAAGTCAGCATAGACACTTCGTTTTCGGGAAATGCCTGTTTACACCCCCATTATAATCAAGATTAACAGCAATACTTGGCCAAACTTGAGGACGCTGTCAGATTGGCCATCTTCCACAAACTGCTACGGCCAGACGCGGGCATGGGAAAGATCAGGTGGAATACAACCAGCTGGAGAGGACTACGAACTCATATCTCCAGCCGTTCTCTCACAGTAAGGAGAAACTCTTGGAAGCCCTTCAGACCAGAAAATTAGGTGAAACCGGACTAGATGTCAGCGTACTCGGGTATGGGGCGATGGAACTACGTGGTCCGCGCTCTCCGATCCCAAAGGGTAGGCCTGTGGACCCAGCCCAAGCTGAAAAGGTCTTGAACTCTGTTCTAGATAGTGGGATCAACTTAATAGACACGTCGATCGACTATGGCGAGAGTGAAGAGCTCATCGGAAAATACGTCTCTCATCGGCGTGATGAATATTTGTTGGCTTCGAAATGCGGCTGTAATGCAGATACCACTTCGGTAGAAGAGGGAAATGCGCCAAGGCACATCTATACTCGTGAGAACCTCATCAAGGGTGTAGAACTAAGCTTAAGACGGATGAACACAGATCACCTGGATTTGCTCCAGTTTCACGGGAGCCCTCCCGTAGAATTACGGGACCAGGCAGTCCAGACCTTGCTTGATTTGAAATCCGACGGTAAAACCAGGTTCATAGGAGTATCCGACGTTTTGCCAACCGTCACTGATTTTGTCGAGATGGGGGTTTTTGACGTGTTTCAATTCCCGTACTCAGCGCTAGATAGGGAACATGAGTCACTCATCACCCAGTTGGCCAGTTCAGGATCAGGAACGCTAATCCGGGGTGGCATCGCTCGTGGAGAACCTGGTCATGGGTTGGCCGATCCAAACCTGTGGGCCGCTTGGGATAAGGCGAGACTAGACGAATTACTGGACGGCATGGACCAGTTCGAGTTTCTTCTAAGATTTACTATCAGCCACCCTGACCTTAGTACCACAATTGTCGGTTCGCTTTACCCAGACCATATCAGCCGAAACATCGCAGCCGTTAGCAAAGGCCCTCTTCCTGAATCTCTTTGCACCGAAATCAAAAACCGATTGGAAAACGTTGACTAAAGGCCTCACTAAATACATCGCCACGTATCACTTGTTTCAAAACCAAGTCCCGCCAGCTAGCGCCAAACAACGCCAATTATCCTAGCATTAGCAGGTGTGGTCACTTGGATTAATCAACAAAATATGGGGCGATACTTACCGACCTTATTGAGCACCAACGAGACGAACGGATTCCCTGCCTGCATGGATGTGTTCCATGAGTTCCCCACTGAGCCAGTAAAATTATTTGACCCTGTGTAGGTAGACTGTATTTACTCTCTCTAACGCATCATTAGGATAGTTAGTTAACCCACAGCACAGTGCCATATTATTTTGTTGAACACGCCCTGGTGTTACCGACAATCGAGAAATGACGTGGAATGACAATTTATGTTTAACGCTTGTACAACTACTAGGATTTTTTGCAGACCCAACTGTCCACCCGGCCGTCGTACAAAACCGGAAAACCGCACCACATTCGCGGACGCCGAATCTGCTACTGAGGCTGGATTCAGAGCATGTTTGGTATGTCTTCCCATGAAAGGTCCACCTGGTCCATGGATTTCACAAGCTGCTCGTCGGCAAATGAATTCTTAGTCGTTTAATACGCTAGCGACTTCTTGAATAAAGCGCTCCGAGGTATGAGAGTCGGGATTATCGGGATCCAGCGGACTCCCTCTCAATATAAACCTGTCTACCCCCGCCTCTATTAGTTCAGACAAACGATCCACGCAATATGATGGAGAACCGAAAATACCGAAGTTACGTGCGAATTCTCCAGTGACAGCGGATTCTTGGGTTCCTGCACCCCGACCATGCTGTTGCATGTCATATGATCTGTGGATTTCTTCAAGCACTTGTTGCTGTTCAGCAGATGCAGGCCCGACTACCCTCCCATACATGGCAGAGAATCTTGCGAACAATGAAACTTGGCCTGCCCCTATTCTCATAGCTTCTTCAGGGTCATCATGTACTACGAGTGATATGTAGGCTGTAAACGGGATATCTCCGGTGATGCCAGCCTTCACTCGAGCATCGCGCGCTACATCCATGCCCCATCTAACGCGTTCAACATCGGCGCCCACGTTCAAACTTATCCTGTCAGCGTGGCGTGCGGCAGCTGCAATCACCCTTGGACCAGTTGCGGCGACATCTACAGGTACTTTAGGTTGAATCCCCGCAATCCACGATATTCGACTAGAGCTTGAATGGCCTGCTAGTCCCAGTGAACCCAGGTCACTATCTCCTTCGAACTCTACCTCATTGCCCCTTAAGTAATTCTGGAGTTGTTCAAGATAGTTCTCGAACTCCGCTACGGAATGAGGCGCACGGCCTAAGTGTGCCAACGCGGAATCTCCTCTGCCAATCCCGAGATACGCACGTCCGTCGCTTTCCATTTGAATGGATGCAATCGCGGATGCTGTCGCGGCGGGATGCCTTGTAAAGGAATTCGTTACACCAGTGCCCAATTTGATGCTTGAGGTCGCTTGGGCTGCTAAGGCTAACGCCACGTAGCAATCGCCTGAAAGGTTTTGAGAGTCTACGTACGCAATCCCGTCATATCCAATTTCTTCGGCGGCAATGGCTTGTCGTGTGCCGCTGAATACATTGGAACCCGGCCTTCCAGGCCTTCCTGCGCCCATAGTCCAGAATTCAATCGACATTAGTGTTTCTCTCCCAATCTAAGCTACAAAAATAAAAAAGCCCCGTGAAACCTCGGAGCTGTGTGGAGCTTTGTTTTGTTCTGAAGTTCTTGGGCAAAAAAAGAGCGCCCTCAGAAGATTTTCTGAAAACGCTCCGCTATCATAGCATGTAGACTGCATTTATGTCAAGCGTTCACGCCTAAATAGGGGAAATACCCGAATAATTGCGCTGGGGTACATCATAACTTCTTCAAAGCCTTCGTTACGACAGATCTCCAAGTCCCTTGGTATTTCAACTGCATATCTAAGCTACATGGTGAATTGGAAGCGACCGTGGCGGGCCGACTTGAAAGAAGCATACGACCGGGTAACGGAACGAGGCTTGTTGCCTATCTATGAACTTACTAAATCAGAGCCTGCAGAGTCCGGCAGGGCACCTGCATGGGGTGTAGGGGGTCGTCGGTTCGAATCAGACCACCCGAAAAGAGACCTACCAGTATTTCTGGTAGGTCTCTTTTTTTGCCTTAATCGCGGTTGGCTAAGCAGTCACACCCCGCCAGATCAGGATTACGCCCACCGCCAGAAGCACATAGCCCATCGCGCCAACCAACGTGGCGAGATCGACCTTGCCGGTGAGCTTGGCTCCGTAATAACTGCCCACCGCAGCGCCAGCGCCCATGAGTATCAGGAGTTGGTAGTCGACATCTCCCTTGATGGCGTGGCCAATCCAGCCCACTGACCCCATCACGAATCCAATGACCAGATTGGTGCCGGCCGCTATCCTAGGATCTACTTTCAATACCCGGATTAAAGCCGGAAGGCGGATGCTGCCCAAGATGAGCCCCACCGCTCCGCCAAGGAGACCAACCGCCAGTCCCATCCCACCGCCGAGGGCCATTCGTTTTCCGCTGTAGTTGGTCACGAAATCGTTGGCTGCGGCAACAGTCCGGCCCCTCATGCGCAACTCCACTCCCTGCCACAGGACCAGCAACCCGGCAGCCGACAAGAGAATGGTTTCCGACATCTTGCCACCCATGAAACCGCCGATGAAAGCGCCAACGAAGGCCGGGCCGCCCATAATCAGCACCAACCTACAGTTGACCCGCCCTTCACGTAAGTGCCGTACGGCACCGAAGATGGAACTGATACTGCTAACAAGGATATTGGTGCCGCCGGCGGTGGGCGCCGCCATTCCCATGAGCAGCATCGCGGGGAGCCGCATGGTCCCCAAGGCCAAGCCTACGAAGCCTCCTAGCAACCCAACGCCCAATGAGACCGCAGTCAGCACCGCGGCATTCCATATCAGTACGTCGGACCCCCAGCCTAGAGTTGTATCCATTCATTTTCTTCGCGGGCTAAACCGCTGGTTAGTCGCAAAAGTTGAACGCGGACGATCAAAGCGCCGGATGGGAAGTGGGCCACGGTCCGGCGCGAAATTAGCTGCTTAATGGGTTGAAACACTTAGGGGCGTAGGTTACCCAGGCTTTTCAACATTGAACTTGGGCATTACTTCTTTACCGAAGCGCTCTAGCTGCTCAATCATTACTTCAAGGGGCACGCCTTGGCGTCCGCATCCGACATGCATGTACTCAAGTCCAGGGTATTTGTCTTGGATCTCCATGATGCGTTCGGTGATCTTCTCGGGAGGCCCGCAGACCCATGCGCCAGAGGCAATGGTGTCCTCCATAGTCGGGAACCCAGCGGAGGGGGCACGGCTGGGGTCGCCTAGAGTCTCCAGCATCTCTGCGGTGAAGGAGCGGAAGAATCCCAAAGGCGCGAACATTTTCATGTCCTCTTCCAGGTACTTCCGGGACTGCTCAATAGCTTCTTTCTCGGTGTCAGCGATGAAGGTCGGAAGTCCTACCACCAGTCTGCTGCCCAACTGGACATCTTTATAATCATGCTTGACCAGGGTCTCGGTCCAGCGTTCGATCACATCGTCGGAAGGACCGCCGGTCACAGCCCCGCCGCCGATCACGGGCTGGATGTTGTGTTTTGCCATGAAGTCCATGGCCCGTTGGGTGGAACTCACCATCGGCTGCCAGGTCTCCACCGGCAGGTGTTTGGGCCTCGGCACCAATGTGATCTCTTTAAGGGTGTAACCACGGTAAGGGACTTCGGGCGGGAGATCGTAGTGCTTGCCATGATGGGAGAAGGACTCCTCATTGAAGGCCTTCATGATGATCTCGACCTGCTCCTCAAACATCTCGCGGTTGGCGTCGTTGTCCGAGTTGGTGCTGGGAACGCCGAAGGTGTCCACCTCCCGGGAGTGGTAGCCCCGGCCAACGCCAAAAATCACCCGTCCGTTGGTCAGGATGTCTGCCGTGGCGTAATCTTCGGCCAGCCTCAGAGGGTGCCACATGGGATTTATGTTGAAACCACAGCCGAATTTCAGGTTCTTGGTTATATGGGCCAGGTGCACGTAGAGGAGCAAAAGGTTGGGAATCACCTCATTGCCCTCATGTTGGAAGTGGTGCTCTGCGGCCCAGAAACTGTGGTAGTTCAGGTCGTCCATCACTTTGACGATCTGCTCCACTCGGTTGAAGATCGTGCTCAGATGGTCGTTATCAAATCGTCGGTCGTTGACGGCAGTCGCCCCCAAGCCAAGGTCTCCGAGATCGACGTGCCCGGCGTACAAGCTTCCAAAGTGCTTGATCATGATTCATTCCTCGTTTTCAATTGGCTTCTGCCATTCTAATGGTGCGACCCCGGTTGTCAAACGAATGGGCGTCTCAGTCCAAGCTGATACTCAGTTGACGCTGCAGTTGACGCTAGATGATGCCCCCAGTATCATCTGGGCCGAACCCACAATCTGAACCAAAGGGGAGAGCGATTATGAAGTACGACGTGATCGTTGTCGGTGCCGGCTCGGCCGGTTCCATCATGGCTTCCCGCCTCAGCGAGGATCCGGGCCGTTCCGTTTTGTTGTTGGAGGCGGGCCCGGATTACCCAGAGTTTGAGCAACTGCCCGATGAGGTGAAATTCGGCTACGCCACTGCCACCGATATCATGACCAGCGACCACAATTGGCAATTCTGGGGTAAGGCCACCGAGACTTCCCCTCCTATGATGGTCCCCCGGGGCAAGGTCACCGGCGGCTCCAGCGCCATCAACGGCCAGGTATTCCTGCGGGGAGTGCCCGAGGACTATGACTCCTGGGCTGCGATGGGCAATGACGAGTGGAGCTTTCCACAGTTGCTGCAGTATTTCCGAAAGATCGAGACTGACTCCGACTTTCCAGACGACGATTTTCATAGCTCGGAGGGTCCCATAATCGCCCGCCGGTTCAAGCAGGACGAGCTTAATCCAGACCAAGCAGCATTCCAGGCTTCCTGCCGGGCCGCTGGGTTTCCGGAGAGCCCAGACCATAACCATCCAGAGGCGTCTGGCATCGGACCGATACCATTCAATAATCCCAATGGCATCAGATTTAGCACCGCCATCGGATATCTGACTCCGGCCCGGCACCGGCTGAACTTGACGATCCGGCCCAACTGCACCACCCGCCGAATCATCTTTGAGGGTAAGAAAGCCGTTGGAGTGGAGGTCGAGAGCGGAGGCGAGATATTTACCGTTGAAGCAGACCAGATCGTCCTCAGTTCCGGCGCTATCGGTTCGCCGCAGATCATGCTGCTCTCCGGCGTGGGTCCCGCGACCCATCTCCAGGAGATGAGCCTGCCAGTGGTCCACGATCTTCCCGGAGTGGGACAGAACCTGCGCGACCACCCCATGATTTACGTAACTTTCAAGACCAAAGAAGGCTTTCCTCTGGACGGGTTTGCCCCGCGGGTGCAGATGGGTTTGCGGTGGACTTCGGACGGCTCAGAATACCGGAACGACCTGATGATCTTGATGCAGTCGTACGCCACGGAGCGGGTGGACCGGGGCGGCGAACGCATGGAGCCCTTGGGCGTTCGGATGCTGGGGGTTTTGGACCTGGCCATGAGCACCGGAGAACTGAAGCTGACCTCCACCGACCCCAATGTGCAGCCTTCGTTGGACTACCGGTACTTGCGCGACCCATTCGACCGACAGCGGATGCGGGAGATGGTCCGTACCTGCGTCAGCTTGGGCCAGGGTGGCACCTTCAACGACTTCGTAGAATACCGCATCGAGCCTACCGACGAGGAATTAGCCTCGGACGACGCCCTAGACGCCTTCTGCGCCCGGGATGTCACGACTGGACAACACATATCGGGCACCTGCAAGATGGGCCCGTCCTCGGACGGCATGGCAGTAGTTGACCAGCACGGGCGAGTCCATGGCCTGGAGAATCTGCGGATAGCGGATGCGTCGATCATGCCCAACTGTATCCGCGCCAACACAAACGTCACCACGATGATGATTGGCGAACGCATCGCCGATTTCATCCGGAACGGTGGATAGGAGTTCTATATGCCCAGAGTAGCGCTAGATTTGAATAACGCCGCAGACCGGCAAAAGGTCAAAGCAGAGTGGAAAGTTGGAGAGGGATTCGTCCCCGGCGAGCCCAATGAGGGCCTCACTGCCCGACTGCTGGCCAGCCCACCCCGGGAAGCGGATTTCGATGATTCAGGCTGGTCCGTGTGCGCCAACATCCGAGAAAGCCTTTCTGTGGGCTTCACCTTCGCATGGTACCGGACAACCGTCGAGCTGCCCCTAGAGGTTAACGGTATGCCGGTCGAGGGCGCGAGGCTGTGGTTCGAAACCAACGTGGACAACTATGGCGAGGTCTGGGTCAACGGCCAGATCGACCGGAGCACCGGCGTGATCGTGGGGATCAATGCCCCGCAGCGCATCGAGCTCAGCCCCAGCGCCACCCCCCGCAGCAAATACGTTATTGCCTGCCTGGTGGCCAACGGACCGTTGGCTGAGCCTCGCGGGGGCATCTTTATGCGCTTTGCCACTCTGGCCTTTGAAGCCACTGACTAGCAATCGGTCAATCTAGGAGAAAACAGCATGGTCAAAAAGAAGGGTACTGCATTGTTGGTGGTCTACGCCGATGTCGACATCGAACATGACGCCGAGTTCAACGCATGGTATAACGAAGAGCACTTGCCCGAGCGTCTGAGCGCTCCGGGGTTCCTGGACGGCGCCCGGTATCAGGCAATCAAGGGTGGCCCAAGATATCTAGCAGTTTACGAACTGGAGTCGGTGGAAACGTTGCGATCCGCCGAATACCGGGCGCAAAGCGAGAACCCCACCGATTGGACCAAACGTATGTCTCCGAACATCATCGGCCGGGGCACTGTGCGCAGCGTATGCACCCAGATCTCACCCGCTGAAAGCGATCCGGACACCATGGGGAGGGGAATGGCCCCGGCACTACAGATCGGGCGGATGGACGTACCCTCAGATATTGAGGCGAAGTACAACGACTACTACGACAACCAGCGCACCCCACGTAACCTAACCGTGCCGGGCTGCTTGTTCGTGCGCCGGTATCACGTGGTTGAAGGCGGTCCAAAATACCTGACGATGTACGAGTTCGAGCACGAAAAAGTGCCAGAGTCGTTGGTCTGGGAAGAGTACCGAAAAGCGGACACCATGCACGATTACATCGGCGGCAGCTACAGCCATCCTCCCGGTTCCCCGGGTGTCTACCGCCGGATATTACCGGCGCGCGCATTCTAGGCTCTACTGTTTGGACAATAAGGGTAGACGGTAGGCCTTGGCGGCAGTGTCGTGGAACAGCCACGCTTTTTCGGTGTCCGAGAACTCTTTGGTCATGCGTTTGAAAGAATTCCAGACTGCGGTATATGAGTAGGAACTCTTGTCCACCGGGAAATTGCTCTCGAACATGCAGCGCTTTGGCCCGAAGGCTTCAATGGTGTGCAGATAGTAAGGCGAGGTCTTTTCTGTAAGTTCGGTCGAGTGCGGTGGCATCGGCTGAGAATCCCATTCGAATCCGCTGACCCGGTTGCCCAGACCTCCCACTTTGACCATCACATTCTGTCGTTCGGCCAAGCTAGTCATGTCCTTTTTCCAGACCTCAAATATCTCGTCTCTATAGCCAGCGTAGGGGCCGACGCCCAAGGGACGGCCGATGTGGTTCAGGACAAATACGGCGTTCGGGAAGGCGTCGACCAGGCCCGTCAGCTCCGACAGCTGGGGGTGATAGACCAAAGCGTCGAAGGTATGGCCCATGCCGATGAGCACGCCAAATCCCTCCTTAAACTTGGATTCGGCCATCATCCCAGGCCAGCCGGAGCGGTGGGATCGAAGTGGTTCGTAGGCGTCCCAACTGCAGGTGTGCCGTATGCTGCGGAACCGGCCGCTACCGGCCAACTCCATCGCTTCCAGAACTGGCCTAACAGCCGCTCCCAGGTTCAAGTCGGCGTAGCCAACGATTCCAGCGGACACCTTGGTTGGCCCGTATAGCCCGCTGTCGCTCTGGGCTCCGATGCCGCGCGCCCACTCTACCTCCCCAACGGGCCGCATCTCCGGCGGCCCAGATGCACGGTACATGGAGTCAACTTCCACGAATAGGGACTGCACGACATTATGCCCAGACCCCATATCCGACGTGACTTCGTCAATCATGTAGCGGTCGCCCGGTTTGTCCCAGAGGTGGTGGTGCGGGTCGCAGATGGGTAGACTGGGGTCTAGCGCTTCTTCTCTGGATTGTTCCAGCCAAGCGTCAAGTTCGGCGGGCATATTGTCTCCGTCGACCGGGGTTTTATAGACCAGCCAGTTCCCGGAAGTTCTCACCCAGGATGCGTTCTTTGGCGGCATCGGGGACCGGTAGGCTTTCGATGAACTGGGAGTCCTTGGCCATGTCGGCCAGAGGGAAGTCAGTGCCGAAGCACACTTTGTCGGCGCCGTGTTTGTTGATAATGGCGGCCAGGGTGTCGGTGCCCACCTCTTTCAACTCGGGTGGCCAGGTGGTGTCGATGATGACGTTGTCCTTGCCAATCAGTTCCTTCTCCGCCTCGTCCAACATATAGAACCCACCCAGATGAAGGCAGACCACTTTCATTTTGGGGAATTGGCGAATCATGTTCATGATCCGGTTCGGCGGCGAGTAGACCGTGTCCTCAGGCTTGGTGTGCGCCCAGCGTCCCGAGTGAATCTCCACCACCATGTCATCACCCAGTTCTTCGTACAAGGGGAACATCTTTGGGTCGTCGGGAAAAAACTGGTTCACCATGGGATGCAGCTTCACGCCCTTGATCCCGGCATTCCGCAGGCGGCGGACCTCCCCTGGCATGTCGTCCATGTCCGGGTGGATGGCGCCAAAGGGCACCAGCATGTCGTCTTGGATGCTGATCAGCCAATCGTTGGCCGGCTTGATGTGTTCCAGCCGGTCCACTACCCCTAGCACAACCGATTTATCCACGCCGGAGGCCCGCATGTGGGACTTGATCCCATCGATGGTATTGATACCCACCGCCTGGTAGCCAAATTGTGCCGTCATACCCTCCAGCACCGGCGCAGCGATGCGGTCAGGGGAGATGTGGGTGTGGATGTCGATGCGCATGGTTTAGCCCAACATCTCTTTAGCCAGTTTCTCCAGGCCGGAGATGGCTTCTCCAGGGGCAGTGGAGGCGAGACGTACGGTGGCCATGTCGGCGCCGGCATCTTCCATCTGCTTGATCTCATCTCGGCTGGAAGCGCCATAAATCAGTATCTGAATGCTCTTGGGGTCGCGCCCCGCGGCATCAGCCAGTTCGTCCAATGATGCACGGCCTGCCCGGACGCTATCTAAGGTGGCCCGTACCGGCATCCAGCCGTCGCCGTAGGTTACGACCCGCTTGAAGACGTTAGTGGCTGCCCCGCCCAGGAACACTGGTGGATGGGGTTTTTGGACTGGTTTGGGGAAGACGCGGACCTTCGGAAAGTCGTAGTAGTGACCGTGGAACTCGGCCTCGTCCTTGGTCCACATCTCTTTCATGGCCTCTACAGCTTCCCGGGCTTGAGTCCAGCGATGATCGAAATCGCCGCCCATTATCTCAGTCTCTTCCCGGAGCCAGCCGGTGCCAATGCCGAAGATGAACCGCCCGCCTGAATGAAAGTCCAGCGCCGCGATCTGCTTGGCTTGCACTAAGGGATTGTGTTCGGGAACCAGGCAAATGCTGGTGCCCAGCATAATCTTGCTGGTGGTGGCGGAGGCGATTGCCAGAGAGATGAATGGGTCAGCCATGTCACTCATGGACTCGGGGATGCTGCCGTCGGGAGTGCCGCCATATTTGGAGGTGGTCTGGACCGGAATGATCGGATGCTCAGCCATCCAAAGAGATTGGAATCCCAGCTCTTCCGCTTTCTTAGCGAATGCGCCAATGTCGCCTGTGTCGCTGTTTACCGCAACGTTTACCCCAACTTTCATAGCATCTACTCCCGTTAATCCGCCCGATTGGCAGTCCAGTTGGTTAGTCTAGAAAAAAGTGACCCGATGGTACCACGCCTGGCGTAATTTTGCTGTAAAGGAAATATCGAGGCGGTATATGGCTAGGCGAGTCATCACCGTGAACGGGCGAGCGAAGTTATGAAGAATTGAGTTAGCCATGCAAATAGTCCGATGGAACTATCCAATAGAAGCCTCTATCATTGCTTCAGTTTTCCGATACGGAGATAACATCGTTAAATGAATTTCACTCAGGCGGTCTCCTCCGGGTTCAGCAGGTATTTTGACTTCAGAACCAGGTCTAGCAGGTCAGAATATTGGTGGTGGACGTTGTTCTCAGTGCTGCTATCGGGGGTGGCCACAGTCTTTGACGCAGCGTTGTTCGGAGGAACGGCAGTTCTCGATACCATCAGTAGCGTGGCCTTATTCA
>UINC01000715.1_pt1 | contig 13403 bp, 17 predicted proteins | sample 5385821 | NCBI WGS metagenome assembly UINC01 (sample SAMEA4666929, study PRJEB26691) | marine metagenome | isolation source: Pacific Ocean | place: Pacific Ocean | collected 2011-10-13 | reverse complement strand
AAAGCAACATTACGCATAAAACCAAACCAAGTTCAATTATGATTAATTCTATACAATAAACTCCTTTTAGTTAAAAAGAGTTCACTCAAGTCTAACAAACATGAATATCTGTTAAACGATAAAACAATTAGTTTTTTATGGCTTATCGCAGTTTTAAAAAAAAAGTTTATTTAAAATAAGTAAAGACGCGTTATTGCGGGACATTTTTGGAAACAAAGTCTATTGCTTCCTGAACAGTTGTAATTTTCTCAGCCTCTTCATCTGGAATTTCAGTGTCAAATTCTTCTTCAAGCGCCATAACTAGCTCAACTGTATCCAAAGAGTCTGCGCCTAGATCTTCAACGAATGAAGCAGAATTAACAACTTCTTCCATGTTAACGCCTAGATTTTCTGCGACTAAACCTTTCACTTGCTCTTCAATACTCATGTTTACTAATTCTCCTTAAGGAAGAGGTTAAAAAAATACACTTTGATACCTAATTTTGACTCATCATGCAAATTAAAAACAGTATTTTTTTTTATAAAAATTACTATTAACCCCTTTATATTATTATTAAAGAATTTCTAAGTACTTGTTTTATATGAATGTGATGGTATTTTTTTTTATCATGAAAGCTTAAAGTGATTACATGCATATTTAAGTCTAATCCATTAACATTCCGCCATTCACATGTAATGTCTGGCCAGTGATATAGCTTGCAGAATCTGAAACCAAATAAACTACTGCATTAGCAACTTCGCTTCCCGCTCCAAAACGACCAAGTGGAATTTTTTCAAGCATTTCGTTTTTATGGGCATCTGATAGTGCATTGGTCATATCCGTTAGAATAAAACCTGGTGAAACCACATTCACAGTAATATTTCTTGTGGCAACCTCACGTGCTAATGATTTTGAAAATCCAATAATTCCAGCTTTGGCAGCGGCATAATTGGTTTGTCCGGGATTACCAATATGACCAATTATTGAGGCAATATTTACAATTCTTCCGTAACGAGATTTAATCATTGCACGAATACCCAATTTGCATATTCTATATATGCCAGAAAGATTTGTAGAGATTACTTCATCCCAGTCATCTGACTTCATTTTCATCAAAATACTATCTTTTGTAATTCCTGCGTTATTAATAATAATTGATGGTGAACCTTCATTACCATTAATATCATTAAATACTTCATCAACAGATTCTTGGATAGAAACATCTAGTTTAATTCCTCTTCCATTCGCACCCATTTTCGATGATATCTTTTCAGCACCTTCTTTTGTCGTAGCAGTTCCAATAACATATACGCCCGTTTCAATAAGAGCTTCAGTTATATCAGAACCTATACCTCTAGATGCTCCGGTTACTAAGGCAACTTTACCTTTGAGTTTTTTTATATCTTTTGAATTATTCATATCTTTTAAAATATTTACTTCGCTTTACTATACTGATTAATAATATCTGATGAATCCATGGATGTGGCTAAAATATTTTTATTAATCCTTTTTGATAGTCCAGTAAGAACTCTTCCAGGACCACATTCGATTATCTCTGTTACCCCTTTTGAAATAAAATAATTAATTATCTCGGACCATCGGACAGGACTATATAATTGTTTTTCAAGGCCTTCTTTAATTTGATCAGGTGTTTGATATTGCTCGACATTGGCGTTATTTACAACACTAATCGTTGGTTTGTTAATAGAAATGTCTTCAAGCTCTCTCAGCAGAAGTTCAGAGGTTGGTTTCATTAATAAGCAATGCGATGGAACGCTAACATCAAGTAATAAAGCTCTTTTAGCGCCAACACTCTTTGATCTATCAATAACTCGTTGAACTGCATTTTTATTTCCAGCAATAACAATTTGTCCTGGTGAATTGAAGTTTACAGGGGCAACTAGTTCATCATTAGATTCATCAGAACAAAGACGTACTAATATATCATCGTCTAATCCAAGAATTGCAGCCATAGATCCTTCATCTTCTGGTATGGCTGCTTGCATAAGTTGAGCGCGTTTTTGTACAAGTCTTAATGCTTCTTTAAATTGAAGTGATTCAGAACAAACAAGAGCAGTATATTCACCGAGACTATGTCCAGCCATATATTCTGGAATCCTATTAGTATGATTACACCATACTCTCCATGCGGCTACCCCTGCCGTTAACATTAAAGGTTGTGTAATTTCAGTTTTATCGATTTTTTCTTTTACTTCACCTTGAGCCAACTTCCACAAATCATAACCAAGCTCCCTACTGGCCTCTTGATAAGTTAATTTTATTTCTTTGAAGTTTCGTGCGAGTTCAGACTGCATACCCAGCTTCTGTGATCCTTGTCCTGGAAAAATTATGGCAATCATAAGTTATATATTATTAGTATTAGCAGATGAATTATATCTACTTTTTGAAATTATGATTAATTTAAGTAGTAAACGAAATTATTTCTTGACAAATTTTGACTATTATTTGCACGAACAGTATGTATTTTTTCATCAATATTTAAAATAATTTGGTATATTCGTTCATAAATAAGAAACTCGGTCATTAACAGATAAATAAATTCAGGTTCATAAATTGATAATCAAAAACACATTAAGCCTTAAAGAACGTGAAAAAGGATTTACTCTTATTGAGATTATGGTAGCAATGATTATTCTTGCCATAATGGCTGCTATTATTGCGCCAAATGTTATTAGCCGTATTGGAGACGCTCAAATATCTGCAGCCAAACAAGATATTAGGGGTATAGAGAATGCTTTAAAGCTATATCGCTTAGACAATTTTCGATACCCAACAACTGAACAGGGACTGCATGCACTGGTAATAAGACCAACTGACTCTAGTATCAGAAACTGGAAAGGAAGCTATTTAGACAAAATACCCACAGACCCATGGGGTAATGAGTACTTATACTTAAACCCTGGCCTCAATAGGGATATTGATATTTATTCACTTGGAAGAGATGGCCTACCAGGTGGTAATGGCGAGGATGAGGACATTGGTAACTGGGATGCACCTAATTTAAATCAATGAATCTAAGACATAGCCAGAACCATGACTCAGAATCTATTGAGCATGGTTTTACATTAATAGAAGTCCTTGTTGTTGTGGCGCTAATAGGAATAATAAGTTCAGTCATAATTCTATCTATAGACTTGTTACGAAATGATGAAGATTTAAGGCAAGAGTCTCAACGAATTATATCGCTATTAAAAATTGCTCAAGATGAAGCTGTAATTCAAAGCAAAGATTTAGGGATAAATCTAGAGTTACATGGTTATCATTTTGTAGAATATGAACCTTTTTTAAATCAATGGAATAAAATACAAAACGATAATCTTCTTGGTTCTTATCAATTATCTAAAAACTATGAATTTATGCTTTTCATTGAAGGAACAGAGATAAACTTGTCAAATCCAGAGAAAAAAAAAGAGAAAAGAGACGTTTTTGATATGTTTACTCCAGCACAAAATGCGCCACATATAATGATTTTATCAAGCGGATACAACTCCCCTTTTGAAATTATTATTTCCAGTTATCCTGAAAATAAAAATTTAAAAATCCAAGGACTACCAAATGGTTCTTTCAAGATTGATGATGAAGTAATTTAATAAGAATATGAAAAGCAAAATCAAAAAATATAACCCAGAATCTAATAAAGGATTTACATTGATTGAAGTTATGGTTGCACTAGGTGTTACTGTCATTGCTTTGTCAGCAATAATAGCTGTTATCTCTCAGATGATAACTACTTCAACTTTAATGCAGCAAAAAACTTTTGCGAGCTGGATAGCTCAGAACTATATAACTGAACTTCGCCTAAAAAATGAATCTCCTAATGTAGGGTCAAAAAAAGGGACAATTTTCTATGCAAATTCGGAATGGTTTTGGGATGCCGAAATGTCAGAAACTGGCATTGAAGGTTTATATCGTGTTGATGTAGAAGTAGGTCTCTTTGAATCAGATAATTCTATTCAAAATGTTAGCGGATTTGTTGGGGCGCCAAAAACAAGAGGAGCCGCTAATAATACATTTAACATTAATAAAATTCGCTTTCAGGATAATCAATGAAAATATCTGGGTTTACTTTGATTGAACTTTTGGTGTCGATAACAATATTTGCAATATTATCAGCATTCTCATATTCCATTTTAAATCAATCAATAATAAGTTCTTTTATACTTGATGAAAAAAATGAAAGATTACAAAATATCCAAAGATCAATTAAATTAATTGAACAAGATTTTATACAAATTGCACCAAGGCCGATTAGAAGTGAATTAGGGCAAGGATATAACGGAGCAATTACAACAAGCCCAACATCTGGTTTTGCATTAGAATTAACTCGCAGTGGATGGGGAAATCCATTAGGCCTATCTAGAAGTAATTTACAAAGAGTTGCATATCAAATGGAAAATGATAAATTAATTAGAATTCACTGGAATGTCCTTGATAGAACATTAAGCAATCAATTTCAAAAAGATATATTAATTGATGAAATTGAATCTATATTATTTACATTTTTAAATGAAAATGGAGAATGGATTCAACAATGGCCGCCTCTCAGTGATGATAAATTCTTATCCATAACAAAAAGACCTCTTGGCATAGCAGTAGTAATAAATTTTGAGCAAGAAGGGGAAATTAGAAGGATTTTTGAAGTATCGCCATGAAAATCCTATCTCATACACCCAATGATAATCGAGGAATTGCTCTAATCTCAGCTTTAATTATAGTAGCACTTGTTGGAATTACAGCTGGAAATATTGCTTGGAATAATACTCTGGATCTTCGAAGAACGATGACACATATAAATCACAATCAAGCTATCCAAGTTGCTCTCGGAGCTGAAAGTTGGGTTGCCACTATCTTAAAAAATGATCGTTTATTATCAGAAACAGATCATTTAGATGAAATATGGGCTACTAATATGCCGATCATACCAGTAGAAGGCGGCATGGTTAGTGGTTATATAGAAGATTTACAAGGACGCTTTAATATTAATAATTTAATAACAGAAAATGGTAAAGTTAATCAATCATCGCTCAACCAATTTCAGCGATTACTTTCTGTTCTTGGTATAAATCAAAATATCGCATTGATGACACTTGACTGGTTAGATTACGATCAATATCCAAGTTTTCCAGAAGGCGCTGAAGACAATGTATATATAAATTATAATCCGCCATATCTTAATGGTGGACAAAGAATAATAAGTACGAGTGAATTAAGTGCTCTACATACTATGAATAAAGAGATATTTTATCGATTATCGCCATACATTACTGCATTACCTCGACAAACCGCTATAAACGTCAACACAGCAAATGAAATAATAATGCAATCAATTAGTGAAAATATTACACCTGACGATGCAAAATCTCTTGTTATTGAACGAATGAATGGTGGTTTTAGAGATATTGAAAATACTTTCACATCGATAATTCCATTAGAAAATATAAATAATATATCTCTGTCCAGTAATTATTTTGGTTTAAAGCTACAAGTCAGAATTGATAATGTTAATGTTATTTTATACAGCATTTTTGAACGAAGATTGAATGGTGATGTTACCCCTATACTACGTACTTTTGGTGCTATTTAGTTATGATTGACTCACTAATTATAAAAATTAATAAAGACATCGATCAAGACATTGAATGGATTGTTATAAATTCTTCAACTTTAAATATAAAAGAACAATCTAAAGGTTCAATATCCAATATTCCCCAAGAATATAAAAAATGTAAAACTACCATCATAGTACCAGGCACTGACGTTTCCATAACTAGTGTTGATTTACCCATTAAATCAAGAAAAAAGCTCCGAACAGCGATTCCATATGCATTGGAAGATCAATTGGCAAATGATTTAGAATTACTTCACTTTTCCTCTGGAAAACGTCTGAGTAATGGGCATCTACCTATAGCTGTTGTCAACCGTTCATTAATTCAAAATTGGATAGATCAACTCCATAAGAATAAAATTTATCCAATAGCAATGTTTGCAGAAAATCAATGTTTAACAAAAAAAACTGAGACCATTAGCCTATTAATAGAAAATAGTAAAATACATATAAATGATGGTAATTCAATTGAGCTAATATTTGATAATTTAGATCTTGAAATTGCAGTCTCTTCAATCATTAACCACTTAGACAATGAAAATAAAAAAGAAAAAATAAATTATAAAACAGAAAATATTCAAATATTCTCGTCAAAAAAAATGTGTAAACAATATTCTGATTCGATTGCTAATATAAAAAATAAATATAAAAATGTAAATGTAAAAACACTTGATAATCACATTCTCCAGTTTCAAGTAAAAAACTTACTTTCAAGTCCCGGTATCAATCTCTTGCAGGGTAAATTCAAAGTTACGAAAGAATATGGACATCTATTAAAACTTTGGAGGAATTCAATACTTCTTTCTGTGTTGCTTGCTATCGTTGTAATGATATTTTTTACATTGGAGAATAAACAACTATCCAATCAAGTAGATCAACTGAAAACAATATTTCTTAGGGAATATCAAGTCATTGCACCAAATGCAAAAGACATTAAAGATCCACGATCAATAATTAGATCTTTGCAACTAGGGAATTTTTCAAATAAAGAATCTGGAATATTTTTAAATTTGTTAACGAAATTAAGTAACTCTTTAGAACAAACAAATAATATACAAATTCAAGGGATTTCTTATAGAAATGAAATCTTAGATATTAGGCTTTTGACTCCTAATATTATGATGTTAGATGTTGTTATACAAAATATTAATAAATCCGATGACTATGAAGCATCTATCCAATCAACCGATCAAGTCAATGAAATGGTTAACAGCAGAATACAAATAAAGAGAATAATGTGATGAGAATATGGTTTGATTCCTTAGAAAGCCGTGAAAAAATACTAATTGTATTTGCCAGCATATTTGTGATCATTACGTCAACGTATATGCTAATACTTGCCCCTATGATGAAAGAACGTGATTCATTAAACAAAAGTATAAGTGATTGGGAAAGCTCGATTATTGAAATAAGTCATTTGAAACAACTAGATGTTCAATCGCAGTTAACTATAAATAATCAAAATAAACCCGAACAGTCATTAGTTGTCATTGTTGATATATCATTAAGGAAATACAATCTTTATCAATCCCTTCAAAGAAGTTTACCAAATGGAAATGATAATATAAGAGTAGAATTACAGGAAGCTTCATTTAATGATCTAATTTTGTGGATAGAAGAATTAGATTCTATGTATAATTTAAAAGTCATCTCAGCAAATTTTTCGGAATCCTCGAGCGAGGAATATGGATTTGTAAATACTAGCTTAACACTAGAGTATTGAAATCTTTTTACAAAAAAATCACTCTTTTTTCACTTATTACATTTATTTGTGGAATTATAGTTTTTTTACCTGCCAAAGTATCAAATGATTGGTTTTTGCCAAATAGTATAGAATTTTACGGGACTAAAGGAACGTTATGGCGAGGAAGCGCGCAAGAAGGATTAGTAAGTAAAATATATATAAACAATATAGAATGGAAATTTCTATTTTCAAAACTCTTTGAAGGACAGTTTGCTTTAAATACATCATTCTCACTGCTTGAAAGCCCTATCAAAATGAGAATCTCGAAACATTTTAATGGTGATTTTTCAATAAGTAACTCTAAGGCTAATCTACAAAATGGTATTGTTCCGATTTTTTACCCTGAATTAGGCATCGATGGTGACATTAACATTAATTTATCTAATCTGGTATTTGCTGATGATTTCATAAGCCAGGCAAATGGAACGATTTCAGTAAATAATTTCTTAATATTAGGATTATCTTCTATGTCCATTGGTAATTATGTTATTACAATAAATACAAACAATAATGGAATATATGGAGATATCAAAAGTATAGATGGGGAATTAGATGTTGACGCTTCATTGCGTATTGCTCCAGATCGAACATATTACATAATAGGGTTGGTAGCATCTAAAGCTAATACTAATTTATACATAAAAGAAATTCTTAAATTTTTAGGCACTCCCAATGTATTGGGGCAAAGAGAATTTCGTTTTGAAGGTAGTCTATAATCCTATTTAAATTATTTTTATATCTATTTTTGTTAAGTTATTTTTTCAATTGGATGCCTTGGATCAACAATCCATTTGCTCCATGACCCCACATATAGCCTTGGTTCTGGTATATCGGCAATTAGCGCTGATACGATAAGATGACAAGCAGTGACCCCTGATCCACACATAACGCCATACGTATTATTTGATATATCTAAATTATCCCAAATTTTTCTTATTTCTTTAATTGACTTCCATGTACCGTCTTTATTAAGAAACTTATTGAATGGTAGATTCACCGAGCTGGGTATATGTCCAGCCTTATCATCAATTGGTTCGTTTATACCTAAGAACCTATCATTATCCCTTGCATCAAAAAGTACGAAAGATTCACTAATTAAATTTTTTTCAATATCTTTTGTTTTTAAAACACTTAAATTATTCTTTGTATATCTAAAAACACCCTTCCTGACGCTAATCTTTTCATTGGTAACATTATGTTCATTTTCTATCCATTTGTTAAAACCACCATTTAAAATTGCCACCTTATTATGACCTAACCAACGAAACATCCACCACAATCTAGATGCTATGCTCCCATTTGATTGGTCATATATAATTACTTGCGAATCATTTGAAATACCCCAACCTTCAATTCTATCTATTAATGCATTTATTTTTGGCAAAGGATGTCTTCCTGTTTTACTGGTAACATTTGAAGATAAATCATTATCAAGATGAGCATATACAGCTTTAGGAAGATGATTGAGTTGATATTGTTTATACCCCAATGTTGTATCCGATAACAAAAATCGAGTATCAATAATCCTAAAATTAGGATTTTTTAAGTTTTTAAAAAGTTCATCAATGTCTATTAACAAATCAAAATCTTTCATAATTGAAGCCTATGATGACATTTTAGAAAATCAATACTTGTACTAATATCTTGAGTCGTGGACAATATCCTACTCTCAAGATAGATCATACAAGATCTTCAAAAAATATGAGTTATAAAATTTTGATGGAGTAATTCATGAAGAATGTTCTAGTCGGTTTAAAACGAGTCGTTGATTATAATGTCAGAGTACGTGTAAAAAACGACGGTTCAGGCGTTGAAACTGAAGGTGTCAAAATGAGCATCAATCCATTTGATGAGATTGCTCTCGAAGAAGCCTTAAGAATTAAAGAAAAAGGTTTAATCAATGAAATAATCGTAATATCTATTGGTCCATCAGAATCACAACAACAATTACGAACTGGATTAGCAATGGGCGCTGACAAAGCTATTCTTATCGAAACATCTGTAGATTTAGACCCACTTACAATAAGCAAAATTTTTTATAATATTGTTGAACGTGAAAATCCTCTATTAGTATTATTAGGTAAGCAAGGAATTGATAATGATAACAATCAAACGGGTCAAATGCTTGCCACCTTATGGAATAGACCTCAAGCAACCTTTGCTTCAAAAATTGAATTGAATGAAAAAAAAGCTACGGTAGTTCGAGAAGTTGATCTTGGGCTCGAAACAATCGAAATAGATCTTCCAGCTGTTATTACCACTGATCTTCGATTGAATGAGCCTAGATATGTAAAACTACCAGATATTATGAAAGCCAAAAATAAATCATTAGAAATAATTCCTTTTACTGACTTTAAAATTGAAGTAAAAAATACCCTGAAAACTATTAATATTGAACCGCCAGAAAAAAGACAAAAAGGAATCATGGTAAATGATTCGCAGGAACTTATTAATGCCCTAAAAGAAAAAGGTTTACTCTAATGTCGAAAGTTCTAATAATTGCAGAACATGATGGTTCATCACTAAATCCTAGTACTCAAAAATGTGTTTCATGCGCAGCTGAAATATCTAATTCAGAGATACATTTAATAATTTTAGCTAGTGATATCTCAAGTCTATCTAAGCAAGCTGCTAGCATTAATGCTGTTACGAAAGTCATAGCTATCGAACATGAGATATATAACAAACCATTAACTGTGAATATCGCACCTCAGGTTTTTAAACTTGCAAATGAATACACTCATATTTTAGGTCCATCCACAACTTTTGGTAAAGATTTAATGCCTCATATTGCGGCCTTACTTGGAGTTAACCAAATCAGTGATATCATGAAAGTATTGAATTCTCATCAGTTTCAAAGACCAATATATGCCGGAAACGCAATATTAACGGTAGAAGCATCAAAAAATCATGTTGTTGTTGCGACTGTTAGAACAGCGTCATATAAAGCTGCAAAAGAAAATAATCAGGCTACTATCGAAGTCTTTACTTCTAATATTAAACCGCCAAATCATACTCGTTTCATAAAACATTCATCGGGATCATCTGATAGACCTGACTTACAAACAGCTAATATAGTAGTTTCTGGAGGAAGAGCAGTTGGTAGTTCAGAAAATTTTGAAATGATATATAAATTAGCTGATGTCATATCTGCGGCTACTGGTGCGTCAAGGGCAGCTGTTGATGCAGGATACGTACCGAATGAGATGCAAGTCGGTCAAACTGGAAAAATTATTGCGCCTGATTTATATATCGCCATTGGAATTTCAGGTGCGATTCAGCATATAACTGGGATTAAAGATGCTGGAACAATTGTTGCGATTAACAAAGATGAAGATGCACCGATATTTGAAGTTGCTGATATAGGTCTTGTAGGAGATCTTTTTAAAATAGTACCTGAGTTACACGAATTACTTAATTCTTAATTTCTAAATTGATTTAAATTGACTCTAGAACACTTGTTGCTTTTGTGACATTAAAATCTCCTGGTTCTTCAACAGCGATATGTTTAACAATTCCGTTTTTAATGACGATTGCAAATCGTTGTCCACGAGTGCCCATTCCAAAATTACGCGCATCCATTTCTAATCCTAACTTCTCTACATATTCGCCATTTCCATCAGAAAGCATCATTACTTTATCTCCAGCACCTTGGTCATTACCCCAAGCATTCATTACAAAAATATCATTGACTGCCATGAAAGCTATAGTATTTACCCCTTTGGAAAAGAATTGTTCAGTACTCTCTATATACCCAGGAAGATGGTGCACTGAACAAGTAGGTGTATAAGCTCCCGGAACGCAAACAAGAACAACGGTCTTGTTTTTAAATAATTCATCAGTAGAAATTTGGTCGGGACCAGATTCAGTCATAATAGTAAACGTTCCTTCTGGCATTGTTTTTTCGCATTCAATTTTCATAATAAACTCGGTTAGTTTTTAAATTTTAACTGGCATAAAGAAATGAATAATTAGTACTCATTCTTACCAACATAAACAATCAATCCATCAAGATTTTCATTCATCTCAATTTGACATGTTAGTCTACTATTGTCTTTTCTTTCAAAAGCTGCATCTAGCATACTATCCTCCATATCATCCATTTCAGGTAGTTTTTCTTTGTATGAATCATCAATATAAGAGTGACATGTGGCGCAAGCGCATGCGCCGCCACATTCTGCAACGATACCATTTATATCGTTATTGATGGCGCCTTCCATGACTGTATAACCATTCTCAACATCTACCTCATGTTTGTTTCCATTATTAGTAATATAGATAACTTTTGGCATCAGCTATAATTCCTTTTTAAAATAATTTTGTTATATAAATTTAAAAAAAACATTAACAATGTAATTAGTTCTTATGTTTATGTAGAAATTGAAGAAGTGGAGATTTTGCTTTAAAAAAGTTTATATTCTTCCTGATTGACGTCGACGTTTTTCAAGATCTTTTAACTGCTTTTGAGCTGCTGCTTCAGCTAACTTAATTTGCCTCTCTCTTTCAATATCACTTTCTATTACTCTGATCCATTGATTCGATACTCGTCTTGATCGACGTGTTTTTGAAGCCTTGTTAAACGCAGAAATTGCTTTTTTGTATTCTTTTAAGTTATATAGGCACATTCCCAATGATATTTGTGCGTTATCTGGACTTTTGATTCCTCCTTTTTTAATTCCATTGGTAATAGCTTTAGCACATTCATCGTGTTTGCCTATATTCAAATAAGCATTGCCTAATCTCAAATCTAGTTCGCCCTCTTCAGATAATCGTGCAGCTTGTTGAAGCGCAGGGATTGCTTCTTCGTCTTCTGCTGCTAATGTCCAGGCTTGTGACATCAAGCGATAATTTTTTTCATTTTTTTCTACCCTGTTTGCTTTGATTTCTTTATCAAGCAATTTTGCAGCTTTATATGGTACCTCTGCTTGCATATATAACTGAGCCATTGTTACTAATTCTGATTCTTTTTCAAGAAGCATTTGAGTATGCGCTGCATCATATGCATAGATAAGATTTTCATCTTCGCCCAGCTCAGTATATGCGCCAGCCAAAGAAAACCAATATTGTTTTTTCGGCCAGTGTACTAATAAAGTTTTTTGTATGTCTCTAACTTTTATAAAATCTTCTTGTTGGAAATAAGCGAAGTTTAATAAGACATACCAGTCTTCTTTAGGCACAGGTGTTATGTTATACGATTTATTTGCTTCAGCGAGAGCTGTTTGAGCTGCAGCTATTTCTTCCTCGGGTGCCTCATCGAGTGCCTTTTCAGCCTCTACTTTAGCGGCTAGACGTCGAGCTGTCTGTCTTCTAACATATATTTCCATAGCAGTTTCAACGGGCTCAATCATATCTGAATATCGATCCAACTGATAAAGAATTTGTGCATAAAAAATATAAGGGTCAGCTGCAGGATTCGTTTCAAGTCGAAAAAACTCTTCTGTCAATCTAATTGCTTTAGAATAATTTTCTTGCATGGTATTTAATTGTGCAAGCGTATAAACAGTAGTCTTCTTAATCTGCTCTTCAAGTGTTGGGATAGTCAGCATTCGTTCATATGCATTCATTGCATTTGCCATATCATCCATACTGTAATAAACGAAACCTAAATAATTAAGAACATTTTGTTGTTCATAGTCAGTTAGTTTACTCAACGAATAAAGGTTGTTTAAAATACGCAGTGCCTCCGGATAGTCTTCAAGATCAACTGCTTCTTGTGCTTTTATTATCCGGTCGTAAGTTTTTTTACTAACAGCCTGGGCTGTCCTGGTTTTCTGTTTATCGCGACGCTGCCGCTCTGTTTCATTATCGTATGCATTTTCTTGTGCTTTCATTAGCGCTTGAGCATTAACTGAAGAGCCAGACGCTAAAATTAAAGCTACTAATAATGCAAAAATTGTCTTCAAATTTAGAAATTGCATACTTTTTCCATTAATGACTATTAAGTAAAATTATATCAGACACGTGTTCTAATGCTAATCTTCTATTACAAAGGTAATTCTTGTTTTTACATCATACACATACACAGGGATTCCATCGACAACGCGAGGTTTGTA
>UINC01000709.1_pt1 | contig 13418 bp, 11 predicted proteins | sample 5385821 | NCBI WGS metagenome assembly UINC01 (sample SAMEA4666929, study PRJEB26691) | marine metagenome | isolation source: Pacific Ocean | place: Pacific Ocean | collected 2011-10-13 | reverse complement strand
GCGCCGGTCTCGACGCCGTCGACGCGGACGAAGGACTCGGCGCTCACTCCTCGGTCAGCCCCATCTCCTCCATGTCGGAGTAGCGGTTGCCAATGCGGTGGTGGGGTCGGCCGCCGACCGAGGCCCCGATGGCCACGACGACCTCGTCGGGACCCGGCGCGTCGGCGACGGCGACCTCGAGCGTCAGGTAGTGGGAACGCCAGCCGGGGTCGACCTTGTGCATCATCGGGATGGACAGCGCCGAGCCGGGACCACCACGTGTGTTGGTGAACGACAGGTAGGAGGTGCCGCCCACGGCGTCGCGGAACACGTTGCCGAAGCGCAGCGTGTGGATCAGCGCCGAACCGTGCTCGACCTCTCCCGACGTCCCGACCATCGCCGCCTTGCCGTAGGCCTCCACGGCATCGCCACCGCCGGCCATCTCGACCAGACGGGGCACCATCACGTCGGCCAGACTCGGAGCGACGTCGAGAATGGTGGGTCGCAGGTCCTCCACGAAGCCCTGACCGGTCCATGGATTGGCGATCACGGCCACCACGCCGTGCAAGAGCAGCGGCGGCTCGGCGGTCCTGCCACCCTCGATGTGGATCTCCTCGGTGTGGGTGACCAACTTCCGGATCTCGAGCGGCATCAGGCGGCCTCCTCGGCGGCATCGGCGAACTGGGGAATGACCTCTTCGGTGGACATCCTGATGGTGTCAGTGGACGCCTCGTGCGACACGCGGATGTCGACCACGGTGCCCGCTCAGCGGGGGACGCCGGGCTTGATGTAGGCGGTCCGAGTACGAGTGAAAAACTCCTGGGCCGTGTCGCCCTGCTCGCGGGCTGCATGGCCCGACGAGTTCTTCTCGCCGCCGAACGGAGCGTGGATCTCCGATCCCGTGGTAGGGCCGTTGACCTTGATCAGGCCGGCCTGCAGTTCGTGGACGGCCCGGTCGATCTTCCACATGTCGTTGGTGAAGACCGAGGCCGACAGGCCGAACTCGGTGTCGTTGGCCAGAGCGAAGGCCTCGTCCTCGGATTCGACCCGCAGTACCGTGCTGACCGGGCCAAAGACCTCCTCGCGGGTGATGGTGAGGTCGGTACCGCCCACGAACAGGGTCGGCGGGTAGTAGCAGGGACCGTCGGGCGTGCCGGCATTGACGGCCACCGTCTCGGCCCCCTCGGCCTTGGCCTGCTCCACGGCCTCAGCCACCTCGGCCCGGGCGCCGGAGGACACCAGCGGGCCGATGCCTACCCCGGTGTCCTGGCCGTCACCCACTACCAGATCACGGACCCCGGCCACCAGGCGGTCGACAATCTCGTCGTGGACGTCGCCCACGGCGATGATCCGACGGGTGGCCGTGCACTTCTGGCCGGTGGCGCCCATGGCCCCGCCGACCGCCGCGGCCACCGCCATGTCCAGGTCCGCATCACCGAAGACGATGCAGGGGTTGTGGCCGCCCAGCTCGAGCTGTACGCGGCCGTTGCGGGCCGTGACCACGTCGCGGATGCGATGGCCCACGCCCACCGAACCGGTGAACGTGATCCCGTCGACCCGCTCGTCGGCCACGACGGCTCCGCCCATCGAACCGGGGCCGAGGACCAGGTTCAGCACGCCGGCCGGGATGCCGGCGTCGGCCAGTAGGCGGGCGATGGCCACCGACAACAGCGGCGTGTTGCTGGCCGGCTTCCACACCACGGTGTTTCCGGCGGCCAGGGCCGGGGCGATCTTCCAGACCGGGATGAGGATCGGAAAGTTCCACGGGGTCACGACCCCGACCACCCCGAGCGGGGCCCGGACGGTCCGGATGGTCTCGCCCGGGTTGTTCGTCGGGAAGATCCGCTCGGTGGAGGTCTTGGCCAGCCCGGCCTGGTAGCGGAAGGTCTCGGCCGCCAGCACCGCCTCGCCGCGCGACTCGGCGAGGGTCTTGCCCTCCTCCATGGTGCACAGCAGGGCCAGGTCGTCGGCCCTTTCGTCGAACAGGAGGGCAACCCGCTCCATGGTCCGGGCCCGACCGCCGAAGCCGATTGCGCGCCACGACGCCTGGGCGTCGACCGCCGCGCCGACCGCATCGGACGCCGTCCCGGCATCGCCCAGCGGGTACTCCCCGACCGGTTCGTCCGGACGGGCCGGGTTCTCGCTGACAGCCCTGCCACCCGGGGCGTCGGTGCTCCAGTCGCCGCCGATGAGGTGTGCGCCCTCCGGCACTGTGATTGTCATGCGCGGCAGCGTAGCCACCGTGTGTCGAGCCGTCCCCGACAGTCCGACGGTAGGTTCATGGCGTCCGTTACGCCGGGCACGCGGGTGTAGTTCAACGGCTAGAACCTCAGCCTTCCAAGCTGATGATGAGGGTTCGATTCCCTTCACCCGCTCCGTCAAGGATCTCTGCTCCGAGTCGGTCCCCTAGAGTCTGGGCGTGCTGATCGCGCAGATCTCGGACTGCCACATCCGCGACCACGGAGGTCATCTCGCCCGGCTGGTCGACACCACCGAGACCCTTCGACGGGTGGTGGAACACCTGATGGCCCTGGATCCGGCGCCGGACGTCGTGCTGGCAACCGGTGACCTGACCGACGACGGCACTGCGACCCAGTACTCCACCCTGGTCGAGGTCCTCGCCCCGATCGCCGACCGGCTCCTCCCCATCCCGGGAAACCACGACGAGTGCCCCCGATTCCGCGAGGCCTTCGCCGGCCTGATGCCGGACGACGTCGACGAGGACCACTGCAGCTACGTGGTGGACGCCCACCCCGTCCGCCTCGTCGGCCTGGACACCACGATTCCCGGCCGGCACGACGGACGCTTCGACCTGGAACGGGAACGCTGGTTAGAGGGCGCCCTGGCTGCTGCTCCGCACCGGCCCACCCTGGTGTTCACACACTTTCCACCCTTCGAGACCGGGTTGCGGTTCATGGACGACGCAGGGCTCCTGGATGCCGACCGGTTGCGGGCGGTGATACAACGCCACGCCCAGGTGCGCCTGCTGGTGACCGGTCACCTCCACCGGCCCATCCACACCTCGATCGGTTCCACGCTGGTCTCGGCCTGTCCGTCCACCGGCAACCAACTACGGCTGGACCTCCATCCGGACCGGGGAGCTGCCGTCGACGAACCCCCCGCCTTCCAGCTCCACCGCTGGGACGGCGAGCGGTTCGTCACCCACACCGGCGTGGTCAGGGACCCGGCGGTCGTCCGGACCATCGACCTCGACAGCTTCGTGGCCGAGATCCGCCGACGGGTCGAAGCAGGTGAGCCGTTCACCAAGGGCTGAGGCGCCCGGCGCCGAGTGCCGGTCAGGCCTGGCGGTCGAGGAACCGGTATACGTCGAGCAGGTCGATGCCCGGGAAGGGCGTGAACTCCCGACTGGCCGACGGCAGCGCCGTCAGGATGAAGCTCCTCTCTGACGCCGAGGGCCAGGCCACGCCGTCCCAGCGACGCAGGACCTCCGGCTCGACCCGATCGTCCTCGCTTCGGCCGCTGACCCGGCGGAGGGTCCCGCCTCCCCTGAACAGGCCGGCGTCGGCCGCCCTGCACCCCAGCGTCACGGCATAGGGGGTGCGCTCGGTTGCGTTCTCGATGTAGGTCACACACCAGAACTCCCCCCGGTCGGTGGTGGTGAGCTGGTAGTGGAGGAGATCGGATCCGTCCCAGGCCTGGCGCGCTCCCCAGTGTCGACCCAGGCGCGCACCCTCCAGGCCGCCGTCGGCGTCGGCAGGGAACTCGATGCCGTCGTTCTCGTACGCCTTGGTGATCGTGCCCTCGGGATCTGTCCGGATGAAGTGCACCGGGACGCCCAGTCGGACGGTGGCCAGGTTCGTGAACCGGTGGGTGGCCATCTCGTAGGAGACGTAGTACCGCTCCTTGAGGTCCTCGATGGAGAGGTCCCGGTCGTCCCTGGCGGCGACCAGGAAGTCCACCGCAGCGGCCTCGGGCACCAGCACGGCGGCCGCGAAGTAGTTGGATTCGATCCTCTGGCGTAGGTACCCCTCGAAGTCGGTGGTCTCTGCGTGCTCGAGGGCGAAGTGCCCGAGCGTCTGGAGGATCACCGATCGGGCCGCACGCACGGTGAGGTCGTCCCGCTGGGCGATGTAGATCACCCGCCGGCGGGTGTCGGTCACGGACCGGGCCGTCCGCGGCATGCCCTTCACCCGCTCGACCGTGAACCCGTAGTGGGCGGCCAGGTCGGCCATGTGCCTCTCGGTGGGTGGCCCCTCGCCGGTGTAGCCGGCCGCCTTCAGGCCGGCGGACGCCTCGGCCTCGATCTCGGCGAAGTAGTTGTCCCGGCTGCGCATCTCGGTGCGCAGGGCGATGTTGGCAATCCGGGCACGATCGCCGGCCTCGAGGCTCGCCAGGCCGGAACGGCTCACCTCCACGTCGGGGAGCGCCCGGTAGAGGCCGACGAGCGCCTCCAACACGTCGTCGTCGAGTCGGGCACCGGCACGAAGCTCCGGCAGCTCCAGGGTGCTACGCCACGGTCCCGCCTGGGCCCGCGCCAACTGGATCTCCAGCTCGGCTCGTCGGCTCGGCGGCGTGGGGTCCAGGAGGTCGACGGTACCGCAGCCGAGGGCCGCCGCCAGGTCGCCCAGCACGCCCAGCTTGGGTTCGATTCGTCCGTTCTCGACCTGGGAGAGGTAGGACGCCGGCCGGCCGATCCGCTCGCCCAGGCCGGCCAGCGTCAGCCCGGCAGAACGTCGCATGTGTCGCAGTCGGTGGCCCAGAACGATCGGATCGAACGCCTTCCCCGAGGCCGGAGCAACCATCGCCGTTTATCCTCCAGTCGTACCCGTCGACGTATCCACCGCCACGAACCACACGGTTCGAGAAGAGAATTAACCGAACTCTGTCGATTCTTCGCGGTTTCGGGCAGCCTAGAGGAACTTTCCGGCCCGCCGGTCAGGTTCGGGATCCGGAAATTCGTCAATACTCAACCTGCGAGACGTACCAGGAGAGCCACGGGAGCGCACATGTCCGGCTTGGACGGCATCCAGATCAGCGAACATCCGAGGCGCGACGAGATCTTCACCCCGGAAGCCACGGCCTTCGTGGCCGACCTGGTCCGCACCTTCCGCGACCGGCGCATCGACCTGCTCAGGAACCGACGCATTCGGCAGGAGAAGTTCGACGGCGGCCTTCGCCCGGACTTCCTGCCCGAGACCGCCGAGATCCGCTCGGGCACGTGGACGGTCGCTCCGCCGCCCAAGGACCTGCTGGACCGCAGGGTCGAGATCACCGGTCCTCCGGAACGCAAGATGATGATCAACGCGCTGAACTCGGGAGCCCGCGTGTTCATGGCCGACTTTGAGGACTCCAGCTCTCCCACCTGGAACAACATGCTGGAGGGCCAGGTCAATGTGCGGGACGCCATCCGGCGTGACCTCAGCCTTCGTCGCGGCGGCAAGAGCTACACCCTGAACGACGAGACGGCCACCCTGGTCATCCGGACCCGCGGCTGGCATCTCCCGGAGGGGCACCTCCAGATCGACGGCCGACCGGCCGCAGCCAGCCTCGTGGACTTCGGCCTCGCCTTCTTCCACAACGCCAGGGAGGCCCTCGACCGGGGCACCGGCCCGTACTTCTACCTCCCGAAGCTGGAGAACCACCACGAGGCCCGCCTCTGGAACGACGTCTTCTGCCACGCCCAGGACGCCCTCGGAGTTCCCCGCGGTTCGGTCAAGGCCACCGTGCTCATCGAGACCATCACCGCCGCCTTCGAGATGGACGAGATCCTCTACGAGCTCCGCGAGCACTCGACCGGCCTCAACGCCGGTCGTTGGGACTACATCTTCAGCGTCGGCAAGAAGTTCAACTCTGATCCCGCCTTCGTCCTCCCCGACCGGGCCGACGTCACCATGACAGTGCCGTTCATGCGTGCCTACACCGAGCTCATGGTGGCCACCTGCCACAAGCGGGGCGCCCACGCCATCGGCGGCATGGCGGCCTTCATCCCCAACCGCCGCGATCCCGAGGTCACCGCCCGGGCACTCACGAAGGTCAAGGAGGACAAGCGGCGCGAGGCCAACGACGGCTGTGACGGCACCTGGGTGGCCCACCCCGACCTGGTGACCGTCGCCGAGATCGAGTTCAACGCCATCCTCGGCCAGGGCCTCAACCAGGTCGACCGCCTCCGCCCGGACGTCGTGGTGTCCGGCGACGACCTCCTCTCAGTCGACCTCACCGGCGGCTCTGTCACCCTCGACGGCCTCACCACAAACGTCTACGTCGGCCTCCGCTACCTGGCCTCCTGGCTCTCCGGCAGCGGTGCGGCTGCCATCAACAACCTCATGGAGGACGCCGCCACAGCCGAGATCAGCAGGTCGCAGGTCTGGCAGTGGATCCGTCACGGCAGCCTCCTGGAGGACGACACCCCGGTCACCGCCGACCTGGTCCGCAAGGTGATCGACACCCAGATGGGCGTCATAGCCGATGAACTCGGCAGCGAGGCATTCGCCGACCTGCCGTTCGACGATGCCAGACGGGTCTTCGAGCAGGTGACCCTTGCCTCGGAGTTCGTCGAGTTCCTCACCCTGCCCGCATATGAACTCCTCGGCTGACGGGCCGCTACAACCAGATCCCCCTACGGGGTCCGCCGGCTGAGCCGGTCCATCCCCCACGAAAGCGAGCAACCGATGCGTAACACCTTCGACGACCAGGTCGCAGTCCTGGAGAAGGACTGGGCCGAGAACCCCCGCTGGGAGGGCGTCCGGCGCGACTACAGCGCTGCCGACGTCGTCCGGCTGCGGGGATCGGTCCTCCCCGAGTGTTCCATTGCCCGCCACGGTGCCGAGGTGCTCTGGCAGAAGATGCACGAGATGGACTACGTCCACGCCCTCGGAGCCATGACCGGCGGGCAGGCCATCCAGTACGTCAAGGGTGGCCTACCCGCCCTGTACCTCTCCGGCTGGCAGGTTGCCGGTGACGCCAACCTGGCCGGTCAGGTGTACCCGGACCAGAGCCTCTACCCGGCCAACTCGGTCCCGTCCGTCGTGGAGCGCCTCAACAACGCCCTGCGCCGGGCCGACCAGATCGAGTGGTCGGAGAACAAGGGCGTGATGCTGAGGGACTGGATGGTCCCGATCGTGGCCGACGCCGAGGCCGGCTTCGGTGGTGCTCTGAACGTCTACGAGCTCATGAAGCGGATGCTGCGGGCCGGCGCCGCCGGCGTGCACTTCGAGGACCAGTTGGCCTCGGAAAAGAAGTGCGGCCACATGGGCGGAAAAGTGCTCATCCCGACCCAGCAGCACATCCGTACCCTGACCGCCGCCCGCCTGGCCGCCGACGTGCTCGGCGTGCCGTCGGTGGTGATCGCCCGGACCGACGCCCTGGGCGCCACGCTGATCACCACCGACGTGGACGACCGGGACAAGCCGTTCCTGACCGGCGAACGCACCATGGAGGGCTTCTTCAACACTCGGCCGGGCATGGCCACCCCCATCGCCCGGGCCCTGGCGTACGCCCCCTACTGCGACCTCATCTGGTGTGAGACCGGCACGCCGGACCTGGACCAGGCCCAGGAGTTCGCCGACGCGGTGCACGCAGAGTTCCCCGGCAAGATGCTGGCCTACAACTGCTCACCGTCGTTCAACTGGAAGGCCGCCCTGGACGACGAGACCATCGCCAAGTTCCAGAGGGAACTCGGGAAGATGGGCTACAAGTTCCAGTTCATCACCCTGGCCGGCTGGCACGCCCTCAACGCCTCGGCCTTCGACCTGGCCCGCGGCTACACGGAGTCGGACATGACGGCCTACGTGGCCCTGCAGCAGGCCGAGTTCGGCATGGAGGACGACGGCTACACGGCCACCCGACACCAGCGCGAGGTCGGCGCCGGCTACTTCGACGACATCGCCACGGTCATCTCCGGCGGTACGGCCTCGACGCTGGCCCTGGAGGGCTCCACCGAGGAGGAGCAGTTCTAGGAGTCGCCTGAGCCCCGGTTCAACTGAGCGACCCCCGGCGCCGATCGGGGGTCGCTCTGCGCCCGGGGCGGTTCGGTGCACTTGCCCCCCATTTCCATGCCGTACCGTCCCCACGTGCTCAAGACTCCCCGACCCACCCGTCTCCTCCTGGAGGTGGTGGCCATCGTCCTGGCGGTGGTCACGTCGGGAGTCGGTGCAGCGACTGCCCTGGCCGGTGCCGTCCTGGGCCCCGACGAGGTGATCCTGCCGATCCTGGACAAGCTTCCGGACGGGACGATCGTCAGCTCGACGTGTGGCAACCCGATCGTCTACGACGACGGAAGGCCGTTCAGCCCCGTCGACGTGGTGCTCGACCCGGGGCACGGCGGACCGGAGTCCGGATCCGTCGGTGCCAACGGCCTGACCGAGCGGGACCTCAACCTCATGGTGGCCTTCCACACCCAACTCGCCCTCGAGGACCTCGGCTACACGGTGGCGCTGACCCGCCGGCGTGACACACATATGCCGATCCGCCAGCGGGTCGCCATCGCCAACGCCCTGACTCCCCTGGCGTTCGTCTCGATCCACCACAACGGCGGGGCGACGCGACGGTCTGACACACCGGGCACCGAGACCTTCCACCAGGTTGACGACCCTGAGTCGACCCGCCTGGCCGGCATCCTGTTCGAGGAGATCCAGTCGGCCTTCTCGCCGTACTGGGTCCCGTGGGTGCGCACGGTCCACCAGGGCGTCTCCACCCGCCTCCGGGAACCCCGTGCCGAGACCTACGGGATTCTCCGGATGACGCCCGACCTGACGTCCGTGATCACAGAAGGTCTGTACCTCTCCAACCCGCCGGAGGCCCAACTCCTGGCCCTGCCGCAGATCCAGGAGTTGGAGGGCCGGGCGATCGCCGCGGGCATCCACCGCTTCGTGACAACGCAGGATCCGGGATCGGGCTTCAGGCCCGAGTTCTTCGACCCGCACACGACCGGAACGGGCACCGCACGGGGATGCGTGGACTCCGAGATCACCCCACCGGCCGGTATCTCTACGGGGTTCACGGCTGAAGAGCACGAGGACCTGATGGCCACGGCCCGACGACTCGGGAAGTCCACCGACTCGTTGCTGCGCCTCGGTGTCCACACTCTGGAGTTCCTGAGCGAGTTGCCGGGCACCGCTGCGATCACCCCGCTCGCCGCCGCTGACAGGCCCGACGCCTACGGACCGGTCGCCGAGACCGTGGCCTGGAACCAGGCCGAACAGGCTGTCCTGGTCCGGATGGCCGACGCCTACGGGATCACCCGGACCCAGGTCCAGAAGCTCGGGGCAATCCTGATGGTGTTCCTGGCAGGCCTGGAGGACCAGCCAGTGACCCAGGACGACCCGGCCACGACCCAGGACGACGCAACAGCGGTCCCCGACGATGCAGCAGTGGTGCCGGACGACGAAGCCGACTAATCCCAGTCCCGCCTCCGCTCGGCCTTCCGGGCTCCCCTCCGGCGCTTGGCCTCCAGGCGGCGCTCAACCGCACCCCTACGGGGACGGGTGGGACGCCGGGACCGCTGCTCCACGAGCGCCTCCCGAATCCGTCGCTCAAGCTCTTCGAGGGCCCGCTCACGGTTGCGAATCTGAGAGCGGTGCCGGTCGACCACCACGCGCAACCTCGGCCCGAGCCGGGCCACCAGACGGCCGCGAATGTCATCGTCGATGCCGCCTGCGAGCCGTAGGTCGAGTTCGGCCTCTACCCGGGTGTGGGCACGATTGGCGTGCTGTCCTCCCGGACCACCAGATGGACCGAACCGCCACGTGACCTCGGCCGCCGGGACCCTGCAGCCGGGACCGGCATACAGGTCGCGGTCGTCTGCCCGGGGCATGCGTCGAGGCTAGGTGTTGCAGGTAGCCGGGCTGTCGACGCTGCGACTCGATCCACACCGGGCGGACCTGCACACCCCACAGGACAACCCGGCCGATTTTGTGCCCGTACCGGCTCCTGTTGTACTGACCGCCGTGACCAGACCTGCCATGGGCCGGGACGCGCAGGGTCAGACCACGGGCCGGCGGGAACTCAGCTTCGCCGTAATCGGTGCCGGCATGTCGGGAATCCTGTCGACGATAAAGCTCTGGGAGCACGGCTACAGCAACGTCACCGTCTACGAGAAGGCCGACGGCCTCGGTGGCACATGGCGGGAGAACACCTACCCGGGCGTGGCGTGCGACGTGCCATCGGCGCTCTACAGCTACTCCTTCGCCCCCAACGCCGAGTGGACCCACCGGTTCTCGTCGGGAGCGGAGATCCTCACGTACCTCGAAGGGGTCGCTGCGTCCAATGCGGTTCCGGGGTCCGTCCGCTTCGGCGAAGAGGTGATCCGCTGCGACTTCGTGGATGGCCGGTGGCACCTCGAGACCTCGCTGGGCGCCCACGACGTCGTCGACGTGGTGATAGCCGCCACCGGGGTGCTCCACCACCCCTACCTCCCCGACATCGACGGTCTCGACTCCTTCGCCGGCCGGACCGTCCACACCGCCCGCTGGGACGCGACGGTTCCCATCGACGGGCAGCGGGTCGGCATCGTCGGTACCGGCTCGTCGGCCATTCAGATGGTGGCAGCCGTCGCCGACCGCGTAGCGCGGCTGCACCTCTTCCAACGGACAGCCCAGTGGGTGATGCCCCAGGAGAACCCTGCCTACACCGACGGGGAGCGCCAGGCCTTCAGGGACGACCCGACGGTGATGCACGTACTCCACGAGGACATCTCCGAGATGTTCGCCAACGGCTTCTCCAATGCCGTCGTGGACGCCGAGTCCGAGGGGATGCGCATGATCGAGGCCGCCTGCCTGACCAACCTCGAGGACAGCGTGACCGATGTGGAACTCCGCGAGCGGCTTCGCCCCGACTACCGGGCGGCATGCAAGCGGCTCGTCGTCTCCCCCGACTTCTACGGGGCAATCCAGCATCCGAATGCCGAGTTGGTCACCGACGCCATCGAGTGCGTCGAACCGGAGGGAGTTCGCACGGCCGACGGTCGAGTCCACGCCCTGGACGTGCTGGTCCTGGCCACCGGGTTCCGGGTCGACCGGTTCATGCGCCCCATGGAGGTGGTGGGCCCCACGGGCGCACGGCTGTCCGAGATCTGGGCGGACCGCCCGACGGCCTACAAGTCGATCTCGATTCCAGGCATCCCCAACTTCTTCATGCTCAACGGACCCAACGGTCCCGTCGGCAACTTCTCGCTCATCGAGGTGGCCGAGCTCCAGTTCGCCTTCATCCTGAAGCTGCTGGAACGGCTCCGCTCAGGCGGGTGCGCCCGGATCAGCGCCACTGCCGAGGCCACCGAGGCGTTCGAGGCCACACGTGTGGAGGCGGCGAAGGGAACGGTCTGGGCGACAGGTTGCAGGAGCTGGTACCTGGACGACCGCGGGGTGCCGGCGGCATGGCCGTGGACGTTCCAGAGGTTCCGTGAGGTCATGGCCGAGCCGGACATCGGCGACTTCGATCTGAAAGGCTGAGCAGCCCGGCCCACCTGACCCCGGAAGGCCTCAGTGGACTTCAACCACTTCCTCTCCAGCTACATGCCCGATCCGGCGTACGGCGGTCAGCACCTGTTCGCAGACATGGTCGAGCAGGCGACGACGGCCGAGCGCCTCGGCTACCGCGGGGTGACCATCCCCGAACACCACCTCATCAACCTGCTGCTCACGCCGTCACCACTCCAGATGGCGGTCAAGCTGTCGTGTGAGACCGACCGCATGGAGCTGGTCACCTCGGTGGCCGCCCTGCCGCTGCGTGACATGAGGGTGTTCGCCGGCGAGGTGATCCAGGCCGACATCCTCACCGACGGGCGACTCATCCTGGGCGTGGGACGGGGTGCCTTCGCCTACGAGATGGCACGTATGGGCTCGTCGATCGAGGAGTCCCGGGCGAAGTTCGACGAGAGTCTCGACGTGCTCATAGCCCTGATGACCACCGAGGAAGTCTCCTGGAACGGCGATTTCTACCAGTTCGAGCCCCTCACCGTCATGCCGCGTCCCATGACGCAGCCCATGCCGAAGCTCATGGTGGCGGTCATGAATCCTCCCGGGATCGCCGCCTACACCAGGCGTGGCTTCAACATCCAGACCACGCCACTGGCCGGCCGACCTGACCTGTTCCGTGCCCAGATCGCCGCCCACAAAGAGGCGAAGGCGGAGATGGGCGAGGCCGGTCGCCATCTTCGGATCATGATGTCGCGGGTCATCTACTGCGCCAGGGACGTCGCCGACGCCCGCCACAAGGTGGAGATGGCCTACGAGTACTACAGCCGCTTCGACAACCTGTTCACCGGCCCGGGCATCGTGCGAAACGGGGTCATCCAGCCCCTCCCCCGCCAGCAGACGATCGAGGAACTCGAGGAGAACCTCATCATCTGCCCGCCCGACGAGATGGTGGAGCGCCTGGCCGAGTACCGGGACACCGGCATCGACGAGGTGATCCTGAGCTCCAACCTGGGCCAGCCCCAGGGCGAGCATCTCGAAGCGATGGAACGCTTCGCCACCGAGGTCAAGCCCCACCTCGAACAGCGCGCCACAGCGGCCTGACCGGACACCGGACCGTCCGACCCGAACCCGACCCCGCGGAGAGAACCCGGCCATGACCGCCATAGACGTCTCTTACACCGTCTCCGGCGAGGGTCCGCCCCTCTACATGGTCCACGGGATCGGATCCCGTCGGGTCACGTGGGACGGGCTGCTTCCCGGCCTCGAGGAGCACTTCACCTGCGTCCGCTACGACCTTCGCGGACACGGCGAGAGCCCCGTCCCTGCCGTGCCGTATTCGCTGGACGACCTGGTGGACGACCTCGAGGCACTGCGGGTCCGGCTGGCCCACGACCGCATTCACGTGATCGGCCATTCGCTGGGCGGGCAGATCGGCCCCGCATACGCCAGGGCACATACGGAACACGCCGCCAGCCTGGTGCTGCTCAGCACGGCGGCAGGACGCACCGCCGACGACAGCGCCAGGGTAAATGGCGTCGTAGCCAGGATGCGGGCCGAGGGGGTCGAGTCGGTGCTCGGCACTCTGCTGGACCGCTGGTACACCGACGACTTCATAGAGGCGCGGCCCGACGCCATCCGCAACCGGATCGAGCAGGTGCTCGGCACGCCCGAGGAGGTGTTCCTGAGCGTCTTCGACGTGTACGCCGGGGCCGAGATGGCTCCATGGCTGCACGAGATCTCATGCCCGTGCCTCGTGATGACAGGAGAGTTCGACGGAGGCTGTAATCCCAGGCTGAACCGCTTCATCGCGGGCGAGCTACCCGACGCCGAGTTGGTGATCCTCGACGACCTGAAGCACTCAATCCTGGTCGAGGCGCCCGACCGGGTCCTCGGACCGGTCAGGGACTTCCTGCTCCGCCACCGCGACGCCTGACTCCTGACCCGCCGGTTGGAGGCCAACCGGCCCGCTGACTCAGATCCTGCGCGCCACCACCCTGAGACCGCCCAACTTTCCTCCCGAGAAGAGGCGCACCATCGTGTCGTAGAAGGCGCACATGGTCTCGAACA
>UINC01000708.1_pt1 | contig 13423 bp, 9 predicted proteins | sample 5385821 | NCBI WGS metagenome assembly UINC01 (sample SAMEA4666929, study PRJEB26691) | marine metagenome | isolation source: Pacific Ocean | place: Pacific Ocean | collected 2011-10-13 | reverse complement strand
GGAATTAATGTGGAAAAGCGGACACATTTCCGGTTCCAGTGCCGCGTATGTCGAAGAGCTTTACGAAGAATTCCTTATGGACCCGCTATTAATTTCCGAACAATGGCGAAAATATTTTGAGTCATTATCGGCACCCAATGGAGATGATCACTCCGATGTCTCTCATGCGCAAATAAAAAAGCAGTTTAAATTACTAGGCAAAACCAGCCGGTACGCTAGAGCGCTAAGTAATGAGGAAATTGTTAATTCTGATCACGAAAGCAAGCAAGTGGAGGTGCTGTTATTAATTAGCTCTTACCGTGTTCGGGGGCATCAGAAGGCCAAACTAGATCCGCTTGGTCTAATGCATCGAGAGCGAGTTCTGGATTTAGAATTGGAATTCTATAATCTTTCCCCTATCGATTATTCCACAATATTTCAAACAGGGTCGCTTTTTATAAGCAAAGGGAAAGCCTCGCTAAGTGAAATCATAGATATTCTGGAGAGGATTTACTGTAGTTCAATTGGTTATGAGTTCATGCATATCGTTAATTTGGAGGAAAAGCAGTGGATCCAGGAGCGTATTGAAAGTAACGACGGTTACCCGACATTTGGTAAAGATGTTAAACGTCATTTATTGGAGCGGTTGTCGGCTGCTGAAGGCTTAGAAAAACACCTCGACTCCAAATATCCAGGGACGAAACGTTTCGGTTTGGAAGGTGGTGAAAGCGCCATCCCAGCGATTGACGAAGTTGTACAACGAGCCGGCGCATATGGTGTCAAGGAAATAGTTCTCGGGATGGCACACCGAGGCCGTCTTAATGTGCTGGTTAATATACTTGGTAAAAACCCAGTTGATTTGTTTGACGAGTTTGAAGGGAAGGCTATATATAAAACTTCGGGTGATGTTAAGTACCACCAAGGGTTTTCGTCAAACATCATGACGGCTGGCGGTGAAGTTCATATGGCGCTCGCTTTCAATCCATCCCATCTTGAAATTGTAGCGCCGGTTGTAGAAGGTTCGGTGCGAGCGCGGCAGTCCCGTCGCAAAGACAAAGATGGAAAGCTGGTGCTTCCAGTTATCGTACACGGTGACGCGGCTTTTGCTGGGCAGGGAGTTGTTATGGAGACTTTCCAGATGTCGAAAACTCGTGCTTACTCAACAGGTGGAACAATACATATTATCGTTAACAATCAAGTGGGTTTTACGACTAGCCGCCAAGATGATGCCCGGTCGACTGAGTATTGCACCGATATTGCCAAGATGGTACAGGCACCAATTTTCCACGTGAATGCTGATGATCCCGAAGCGGTTCTTTTTGTAACGCAGTTGGCACTTGATTTCCGTTATCAGTTCAAAAAGGACGTCGTGATTGATCTGGTTTGTTACAGGCGCCGGGGTCACAACGAAGCTGATGAGCCATCGATGACACAGCCGCTAATGTACAATGCCATAGGCTGCCGTAAGTCGACTCGTGCGTTGTATGCTGAGAAATTGGTATCCAAAGACATCATTACTGCTGAAGAAGCGGACGAGATGAAGCGCAAGTATAGGGCAGACTTGGATACCGGCCAGCACGTTGTAAAGAGTTTAGTGAAAGAACCTTCTGTGGAATTGTTCGTGGACTGGAGCCCATATCTAGGCCATGACTGGAGCCCTCATTTTAATACATCAATGCCTATTGCGACTTTGAAGGCGCTTGCGAAGAAACTTGTTGAACTTCCCATCGGGTTTAACCTGCAGCGTCAGACTAAAAAAATATTTGCTGATCGTACTAAGATGGCTAGCGGAGAACTCCCGTTAGACTGGGGTTTTGCCGAAATTCTGAGCTATGCAAGCATTCTTACTAGTGGGAACAAAGTACGGATTACTGGTCAAGATGTTGGGCGTGGTACTTTTTCTCACAGACATGCAATCGTTTATGATCAAAATACCGGTGAAGCTAATATACCGTTGCAAGCGCTAGAAAAAGATCAGGGAAGCTTTACTATTTATGATTCCCTCTTATCGGAAGAAGCTGTTCTTGCGTTTGAGTATGGCTACGCTACGACAATGCCAAATGGATTAGTTATATGGGAAGCTCAGTTTGGAGACTTTGCTAATTCTGCGCAAGTTGTTATAGATCAATTTATTACCAGTGGCGAACATAAATGGTCGAGGCTTTGTGGACTCACTTTGTTGCTGCCTCATGGATACGAAGGCCAGGGTCCAGAACATTCTTCAGCCAGGCTAGAAAGGTTTTTGCAACTCAGTGCAGAGCATAACATCCAGGTATGTTTACCAACCTCAGCGGCACAAATTTTCCATTTGTTACGTAAACAAGTGCTGTGTCCACTTCGGAAACCCTTAATAATAATGTCTCCCAAAACTCTGCTTCGGCATAATGAATCTGTAGCTTCTTTACAGGAATTAGCCGAGGGGAGCTTTAAGGCAGTCATTGATGAAACGGACGGATTTGATTCTGCGGAAGTTACGAAAGTGATTATCTGTAGCGGAAAGGTTTATTACGACTTGCGTGCAGAACGCAGAGCACGAGATATTAGAAATATTGCGATAATTCGTCTAGAACAGCTTTATCCGTTTCCACAAGAAGATTTCCAGAAATCTCTAGTGCAATATATGAATGTAAAAACGGTAATTTGGTGCCAAGAAGAACCTAAAAACCAAGGTGCTTGGTATTCCACTCAACATCGTATTCGTCGCGTGTTAAATGAGCATTTTCCTGAAATATGGCTGGAGTATTCTGGCAGAGAAGCTTCTGCCGCTGCGGCAACCGGTTACCTTGGATTACATCAAAGCCAGCAAAAACATTTTGTTAATGAAGCTCTAAATATGTAAGGAATATCTTAACCCAATTTTGTTAGATAAATTTGCTAGAATTAAACATGACTATCGAAATTAAAGCACCACTCTTACCCGAGTCTGTCCCAGATGGAAAGATATTAACGTGGTATAAAAATATCGGTGACACAGTAAAAATGGATGAGCTACTAGCCGATATTGAAACCGACAAGGTAGTTATCGAAGTGGCCTCTCCTATTGACGGTACGCTTAGGGAAATACTGAAAGACTCGGGGGACATCATAGTCAGTAATGAGGCAATTGCTCGTGTTGAGCAAGGTTCTTCAGCTGGAAACACCGAATTGGCTGGTACTCCTGCAGCTACTGCTGGAAAAATAGAAGAATTAGAGAATAACCAAATCATTAGTCCCGCTGCCAAGAAATTGATTGAGGAAAATCGATTGGCTGCACACTCCATAAGGGGCAGTGGCAAGGGTGGCCGGGTTACGAAAGAAGATGTTCTGGATTATATTAAGGACTCCTCGAGGCAAAGCATACCTCAACCAGAAATACCAGTGGCGCCAACAGAAAGCACCCTGAAAGAAAGAATCGAAGAACGCGTCCCAATGAGTAGATTACGTGCCAAAGTGGCTGATCGCCTTCTGGTGGCGGTCCAGACTACGGCAATGTTGACTACGTTCAACGAAGCTAGCATGGAAGCTATTATCGATATTAGAGCTCGATATAAAGATGAATTCGGTGAGACGCATACTGGAACAAGACTCGGTTTTATGTCGTTTTTTGTTCGAGCGTGTACTGAAGCGCTTAAACGATTTCCGGCCGTCAATGCATCTATTGATGGGGCTGATATCGTTTATCACGGGTATCAAGATATTGGGGTCGCGGTCTCATCGCCACGTGGCCTAGTTGTTCCTGTGCTCAGAAACGCGGACCATATGGGACTAGCCCAGGTAGAAAGAGAAATAAATAAGCTTGCTGAAAAAGCCCGCGACGGTACACTTGCTATCGAAGAAATTACAGGGGGTACTTTCACCATATCAAACGGGGGTGTGTTTGGCTCCCTTTTGTCTACACCAATTCTTAATCCACCACAGACTGCGATTCTCGGAATGCATAAGATTCAGGATCGGCCTATGTCTGTTGAGGGAGAAATTAAAATACTTCCGATGATGTATTTGGCGCTTTCCTACGACCATCGAATGATTGATGGAAAAGAAGCAGTTCAATTTTTGGATACGATCAAAAAATTGATTGAAGATCCAACTCGGCTTCTACTAGAAATTTGACATACTAAATCTTATCGAGAAGAAGTTATGGCAAAACAATACGATGTGGTGGTAATTGGCTCTGGCCCTGCTGGCTATGTTGCAGCTATTCGCTGCGCTCAACTCGGTTATAAGACAGCATGTATTGAAAAGTGGCTGAACAATGAAAACAAGCAGGTCCATGGTGGAACTTGTCTTAATGTCGGCTGTATACCCTCAAAGGCGTTGCTTGATAGCTCGTACAAATTCCTAGAAACACAGAAAAACTTCATGGTTCACGGTATTAAAGTGAGCAACATCAGTATCGATGTACCAAAAATGATTGACAGAAAGGATAAGGTGGTCAGCCAGCTTACACAAGGTGTCAAAACTCTGTTTACAGCAAATAAAGTTGATAGCGTTAACGGCACAGGCAAGCTTGTTGCTACTGATAAAGTGGTCGTTACGGCCCCTGATGGATCCGAGGAAGAATTAATAGCTAAAAATGTCATCCTGGCTTCAGGTTCGGTGCCGGTCGACTTAGCCCCAACCCCCATAGATCAGGAAACTATCGTTGACTCCAGCGGAGCATTGGAGTTTCAAGAAGTGCCGGGTCATTTAGGTATAGTAGGGGCTGGGATTATTGGACTTGAGTTAGGGAGTGTATGGGCTCGCTTAGGAGCGAAGGTAACTATTCTTGAGGCATTGGATGAATTCCTTCCGGACGTGGACAGACAGATCGCTAAAGAAGCTAAGAAAATATTTATCAAGCAGGGACTACACATAAAATTAGGGGCCCGAGTTACCGGGAGTAAAGTGAGCAAGGGTGAGAAAAAAACTGTGACAGTCGAATACACTGAGACAGGGAAAAACCAAAAAGTAGAGTTTGATAAACTGATAGTGGCGGTGGGACGACGACCATATACTGAAGCTTTATTTGGTGACTCTATGGGCTTGGAGTTGGATGAACGGGGATTTGTCCAAGTCAATAAACACTGTGCCACTAATATCGCCAATGTCTATGCTATTGGTGATGTAGTTCGTGGGCCTATGTTGGCGCATAAAGGAATGGAAGAAGGTGTCATGGTGGCGGAGCGCATTGCTGACAAGAAAACAGAGGTTAACTATAAGCTAGTACCATCTGTAATATACACTCATCCTGAAGTTGCTTGGGTAGGCCAGAGCGAAGAAGAGCTAAATGCTGAAGGGGTTGATTGTAAAATAGGCACCTTTCCTTTTGCTGCCAGTGGTAGGGCGTTGGCAGCAAATGATTCAGAAGGGTTAGTAAAACTATTGGCCGATGCCAAGAGCGATCGTATTCTTGGTTGCCAAATAATAGGGGCGAGCGCTGCAGATTTATTACAACAGATCGTAATCGCTATGGAATTTAGTGCCAGCGCTGAGGATATTGGTTTGACAATGTTTTCCCATCCAGCTCTCTCTGAGACAATTCACGAAGCGGCGTTAGCAGTTAACGGGCAAGCCATACACATCGGTAATCGTAAGGGCCGTAAATAAAAACGACACTTAATCGCTATCAGAAAAAATCTGTAAAAAGGAAGTTTTTCTCAAATGGAGTCCAAATGAACCTTCATGAATATCAGGCAAAGCAGTTATTTGCCGATTATGGTCTGCCAGTCTCTAAAGGTGTTGTGGTAGATGATGTCGACAAGGTAACTGCAGCTGTAAAAAAGATTGGTGGCAAAAAGTGGATGGTAAAAGCTCAGGTCCATGCGGGCGGGCGAGGTAAAGCTGGTGGAGTTAAGTTGGCGGATAGCGTTGAGGATGTTCGCGGATTTGCAGAACAGTGGCTTGGTAAAAATCTTATTACCTACCAAACGGATGCTACAGGACAACCGGTAAATAGAATACTAATTGAGGCTTGTACTAATATAAGTCAGGAGCTGTACCTTGGAGCAGTGGTAGACCGCTCCTCGAGTCGAATTGTTTTCATGGCGTCAATGGAGGGTGGCGTTGAAATCGAAAAAGTTGCAGCAGAGAGACCTGACAAAATTCTTAAAACCCCGATTGATCCTGTTATGGGCCCTAACTCATCCCAGGGACGTAAGTTGGCTTTAGGTTTGGGGTTGGAAGGCGATCAAATTAAGCAATTTATTGAACTATTTCTCGGTTTGGCTAAGTTATTTCAAGATCTAGATCTGTCACTCTTAGAGATCAATCCTCTTGTTATTACAACCGAAGGAAACCTCGAATGTTTGGATGGGAAAATTATTATTGATAGCAATGCTCTCTATCGGCAACCAAAATTACAAAAAATGTTTGATCCCAGCCAAGACGATGAGCGAGAAGTTTTGGCTGCCCAGTGGGACCTTAACTACGTAGCATTAGATGGCAATATAGGCTGCATGGTTAATGGAGCTGGTTTAGCCATGGGCACGATGGATATCATAAAGACTCATGGAGGGAAACCCGCAAACTTCCTTGACGTTGGTGGGGGTACCACTAAGGAGAAAGTAACTGAGGCTTTCAAAATAATTCTATCTGATGAAAACGTGGTAACCGTATTGGTAAATATATTTGGTGGTATTGTGCGCTGTGACTTAATCGCCGAAGGAGTGGTTGGGGCGGTACAAGAAGTAGGCGTTCAGATTCCGGTTGTAGTGAGGCTTGAAGGTAATAATTCAGAATTAGGGCGCGAAGTACTAGAGCATAGTGGTTTTAACATCGTTGTGGCCTCCAGTCTTTCTGAGGCCGCCGAGTTATCAGTTGCACTAGCGGAGGATGCTTAATGGGTATCCTGGTCGATAGCAATACTAGAGTTGTTTGCCAAGGTTTCACCGGTTCCCAGGGAACGTTTCATTCGGAGCAGGCGATCGAGTACGGTACCAATATGGTAGGTGGGGTAACTCCCGGCAAAGGAGGGCGGATCCATCTTGGATTACCTGTATTCGACACAATGCAGGAAGCCGTTGACAACACGGGGGCCGAAACTTCTGTTATTTATGTACCTGCTCCATTTTGCAAGGATTCGATTCTAGAAGCAGCAGAGGCTGATATCAAACTAATTGTCTGTATTACAGAAGGCATCCCAATTCTAGACATGATTGCGGTAAAGGCTAAATGTGACGAATTAGGGGTATGTTTAATTGGTCCAAATTGCCCTGGTATTATTACACCAGAGCAATGCAAGATCGGGATTATGCCTGGCTATATTCATCTACCCGGAAAAGTAGGGATAGTCTCTCGATCGGGGACTTTAACCTATGAGGCTGTTAAACAGACCACAGATCATGGTTATGGGCAGTCATCATGTGTCGGTATCGGTGGAGATCCAATTCCAGGATCAAATTTTATCGATATTCTAGGTATGTTTGAAGAAGACCCTCAGACTGAGGCTATAGTCATGATCGGTGAAATTGGTGGCACTTCGGAGGAAGAAGCCGCGGCCTTTATTAAAGAAAATGTATCCAAACCAGTAGTGGCTTATATAGCTGGAGTAACCGCGCCAGCTGGCAAGCGCATGGGCCATGCCGGGGCAATTATCTCCGGTGGCAAGGGCACAGCCGATGGAAAATTTGAGGCTCTTAATGACGCTGGAGTGATCACAGTTCAAAGCCTGACCGAAATTGGATCGGGATTAGCTAAAACCGGTAATTGGTGAACAAAGGTTAACAGGTCTCGATGAAAGTAAATTGAACGAATTTTTACACCTCAAAAGGTTCTAAATAACTGAGGTAATATGATAGGCTTAGCCGCGAATTCGGCTTTAAACGGCGAATGTAAGGGACTGATTGAACAACGTTAAATATCGGAGCTCATAAATAGTTGAACAAGCTATGCGTTTGCGCTACTTCTACATTGTATATAGTTTGAGTAGAACGGTAACGGTTGTTCGCGGTTTTATCAGGGGAATTGTCGAAATAAAGCGATTAGAGAAATCATGGAATTCTTGGACAGTTTAATAGCAATCACGGACATAAATAATAGTTTTCGTGTCTAATTAGTAAGGGCAAAACTTAAATATTGCCCACACTAGTTGGACCTGATTTTGTTGATAGTAAGTTATAAAATAGGATGACACATGAATAACCGTCGTATTACGAAGATGAGTATGTCTACTCTAGTATTACTCATGTCTTACTTTTTTGTTGTTGCGCATGCTGCGGAAGCACCCGCTGCAGAAGCTGCTGTTACTGAACAGGTCCCGCGCCAAGCTACAATTCTTATCGATAGCAGTATTATTGATAGGGCAATGGACGTGGTAGCTGAGAAATTTTCGGGATCAGCCCAAATACAGGAAGAAATTTCGCGTTTGGCTAATGAGGCCAGTTCTACGTTTGAACAATTCAAGAGAGCTAATGATAATCTTGAGTCTTTGTTGGTACTAAACGCCGGGTTTCGCAAGTCTATTTCCATCCAGGAAGAACAGATTCGTACGCTGGATGAATCCATAGCCGGAGTGGAAGAGGTTACCAGAGAGATTCCTCTGCTGATGGAAAAGATGCTGTCTAGTATTGAGCAGTTTATCGAAATGGACTACCCGTTCCACGTTGATGAACGCGCAAATCGGATTCAATTCGCGCGCGATGCCATTGATAACCCTGATGTTTCAATTGCTGAAAAATTTCGCCAGGTTTTAGTCATGTATCAGACCGAGACCTCCTATGGGCGGACTATTGAGACCTATCCAGACACAATCACAATTGGTGGTGTTGAGCTTGATGTAGAAATTGCGAGAATCGGGCGAGTGGCATTGCTTTATCAAACTACTGACCGGCAACAAACAGGCGCGTGGGATAATGCAGGTAGGCAGTGGGAAATTCTTGATGATGGCGATTACCGTACGGCGGCCCAGACCGCTATCAGGGTTGCCTCACAGTTAGATGCGCCACAAATTATCAATTTGCCAGTTCTCGCTCCGGAGGCAGTACAGTGAAAAATTTAACAAAAATGACCGGCTTTGCAGTAGGTGTTTTTCTGTTTACGGCTTCCTCGCAGCTTTTTGCACAAGCAACATCCCTTGGCAACTTACTTGACCTTGTAGAGCAAGACCGGGTTGCAGAGTCCGAAGAATATTCGCAGCGTGTGCAAGAATTTGAACAGAACGCCAATCGACAACAAGAAATATTGGATATCACGAATGATCGCATTACAGAGCAGGAAGATTTGCAAAATCAGCTCAGTGACCAATTCGAGGCTAATGAAATTATCATTGCGGATAAACGTGAAATCCTTCGGGAGCGCCGCGGAGACTTAAATGAGTTATTCGGTACATTGCAGGGTGTAGCTGGGGACTTCTTAAGTAATTTTCAAAACTCGCTTATAAGTGCGCAATTTGCCGGACGGGCGGAGCAACTCGAAGAAATTATAGAGCGAGCTGGTAGTACTATTGAACAACTCAATATCTCCGAGATGGAGCGGTTCTGGTTCTTTATGCACCAAGAGTTGACCGAGTCCGGTCGCGTTGTGACTTACAATGGTGAAGTCTCACTTCCAAATGGAGATACTGCGAATCGGAGCATTACCCGAATTGGTTCATTCAATGCTGTTTCAGATGGCGAATACCTGAGATACACAGGCGATATTGGTCATTTGCAGGTATTGCCGCGCCAACCAGATTCGGGTTATTTGAATGCGGCCGTCGACCTACAGGGCGCATCTTCTGGATTTACTCGCGTTGGTATAGATCCAACGGGCGGTGTTGGTGGTCAGGTATTAGCAAATTTGATTAATTTCCCAACAGTTGAAGAGCAGGTAAGAAATAACTCGGGCATCATCGGGTTTATCATTATTGGTGTGGGGATAGTCGGAATCTCGATCGCTTTTTTACGCTTGCTGATTCTCTCTCTGGTATCGATTAAGGTCCGTGCACAGCTTAAAAAGGACAAACCAGGTAAGAACAACCCGCTAGGCCGGGTGTTGCTCGTCGCTGAGTCCAACCCGTCAGCGGATACTGAAACACTTGAGCTGAAGCTTGGAGAAGCAATTTTGCAAGAAACTCCTCGGTTGGAAAGGATGCTTACTATAATAAAAATGATCGCGACTATCGCGCCTCTGGGGGGATTGCTTGGAACTGTAACTGGCATGATTCAGGTGTTCCAGCAAATCACGGTGTATGGCGCTGGAGATCCTACCATTATGGCCGGCGGTATTTCACAAGCCCTGATGACAACGGTGCTAGGTATCACTGTGGCTATTCCAACTATCTTTATGCATACGGTAGTTAAGAGTCGCGCCGACAATATCATACATATTCTGGAAGAGCAGGCGACTGGAATGATCGCCGAGAAAGCGGAACGGTTAGCAGCAGGCTAGTCTTAAATTTTTTAGAGGCTCTACAATGTATTTCGCATTTCTTGATATTCTTGATGCAGTAAGTTCCTTCATGAACCGTGGTGGCCCGGTGTTAAACGTCATCGCGGGTCTGCTGCTGATAAAGTGGTCATTGGTGTTTGAACGGATCTGGTATCTCAATACAACTCACAAGAAAAATGTCAAGAACACCTTAGCAGCGTGGAACGCGCGTTCCGATACGAAATCATGGAGTGCGCATCATATCCGAAACATGATGATTTCCAAGATTTCACTGGATGTTCGTAATACCATGCCAATTATCGAAGTCTTGGTAACTATTTGCCCTCTGCTTGGATTGATTGGAACAGTGACTGGAATGATCACCGTATTCTTCACTATGGCTGTTAGTGGAGGTGGTGATGCCAAATCGATGGCTGGAGGCGTTTCCATGGCCACGATTCCAACTATGGCCGGTATGGTTGGTGCTATTTCTGGCATTTTTGCTTATAACTATTTGAAGGGCAAAATCGATCGTGATTTGGAGCTCTTGGAAGATCATTTACCGGTATCGCAGTAAGCAAAGCTGCTAAGTTATAGAATAGAAGGGCAAATTAATGAAATCAGGTTTGATGAAAAAGAGAGATCAGGAAGAGACCGGCGAGATTGACCTCACGCCTATGCTCGACGTGGTCTTTATTCTCCTTATATTCTTTATTGTTACCTCGGTATTTGTAACAGAGGCAGGTATCGAGGTCACCAAACCGGAGGCGTCCACAGTAGAAGATACCTCTGGAGATCTTATTTTAATTGCTGTCGGACAAGCAGGAGATATCTGGATAGACGGCGAGCAGATTGACCCACGATTCATTCGTTCGCGGTTTGAATTGCGGCTAGCGGACGCACCGAATTCTGCCATCATTATACAGGCTGACCAGAACGCAAATAATGAGCAAGTATTAATAATCCTGGAAGCAGCGCGTGAAGCAAATATTGAAGATGTATCAATTTCAGCGGAGGCATAGAACATGATAGTAGCCAGATGGGTCATATCGATGGGGATTGCTGCTGGCGTTACTCTGGGACTTTTCTTTTTTATGTCGGTCCTTATAGCCACTGGTGAGACCCTTTCGGAACGTGTCTCAGTCGTCAAGATTGTCGATGCAACCATGCCTGACATAGAGCTGGAAGTGATTGAGGAAATCGATAAGCCGGAGCCGATTGAGGAATTGACGGAGGAACAGCCAGAACTGCAAGAGAAGCAGATTAACCTGGATTCTGGCCCTTCTCTTAATATTGAGCGTGCGACCATTGATATCGATACTGGGTTACAACTCAGCAATGCATCTATTTCCGCTACAGATGGTGATTACTTGCCGCTGGTTGCAATTGCTCCCCAGTATCCTACGCGGGCTGCACAGAGAGGAATTGAAGGCTGGTGCTTGGTTAGTTTTACAGTGAACGGTTTGGGTAGTGTCGAAGAGGATACAATTACGGTTGTCGATGCGGAACCGCCTCAAATTTTCAACAGGTCTTCAGTCCGAGCCGCAGCTCGTTTTAAATTCCAGCCACGGGTTGAAGATGGTGTTGGCGTCGAAGTGTCCGGTGTACAGTATTTATTCCGTTATCAGCTTGAGGAATAATTAATAATGAAAATGGGAACTAAATTTGGGTTGGGATTCTTAATATTGTCCCTATCCATAGCGATTTTTCCGACCAGCCTCGTGTTGGCAGGAGAGGAGCAGCGAGCTCCACCTGAAGCGCGCACCAGTGGGACTCTGAGCCAGGCAGTTATGCGCTCGATTTCGCGAATTCAAGAATTGATGACCCCTGAAGATCCGGATGATGAACCGGATCTCGTAGCGGCAAAACTCGAACTGGATGAGTTAAGAGAGCGTCGATTTCAGCGCATGAACGATTTTGAAAAATCGACCCTACTTAATTTCTACACAAACTATTATCTCACCCTCGAAGATTACCCAGGTGCAATCAGAAGCTTCGAAGAAATACTAACTATTGAAACTCTGCGTGAGGATGTGCGATTGCGGACTTTGCGTTCTTTGGGGCAGCTATATGCTGCCGAAGAAGAGTGGCGATCTTCGATCGTCAATTATGTGGCTTGGCGTGATTTTTCATTTGATGAAGATGATATTGTATATCGAGGACTCTCCTACGCGCATTACCAACTGGAGGAGTTCGCCGAGGCCCTTCCTTATTGGGTTGCCTATATGGAATTCATTCTGGCTGAGGGAGAAGCACTAGATAGAGATGATTACGCTTACCTAAATGGCCTCTATTTCACAATAGAAGATTTTGATAAGGCTCTGGACTTAACCAAGACTATGATTGTGCTGTTCGACGATTCAACGGATTGGATGAATTTGAGCGCAGTGTATGCCAGCGTCGACGATGAGGAGCGACGAGTAAGATCACTTAATGTTGCCTATCTCAAGGATTACTTTGACGATGAAACTAGATACCTTAATTTAGGGCAGTCTATGGCAGGGGTTGATATTCCGGCTAGTGGATCGAAAATTATAGCGGATGGGCTCAACAAGGAATTGATAGAAGAAAATCTCGAGAATTATGAAACTTATACTCAGATGTATCTGTTAGCTAGCATGTGGGAAGAAGCTCTTGAGCCTGCGGAGCGCGTTGCTGAATTAGATGAAACCGGCGATGGGTATGACACCGTTGGCTATATTCACTACGTGATGACGAATTACGAAGATGCTGCGGAAGCATTCCAGATGGCTATTGATAAGGGAGAGCTTAATGATAAAGGCGACACCCTGATGTTCCTAGCAAGATCTCTACTAGAATTGGACGATTTCGAGGGCGCATTGTCCGCAGCAAGAGAGGCATCCGATCTCAATGATGAGGACTCTCGTAATGGTGCCGAAACCTATATTACTTTTATCAATAATACTCAGAGCCGGTTCAACATTCTTGCTGAAAGACGGCAAGATGCCATCGACTTCTATGAGTCCTATCCGCCTTTGGATTGAAAACTTGACATGTGAGGACCTGTAAATAGCATAAAAGCGGTTTTAATACGTATGATTAACGCTTGAAACAATAGCCTTAAGACCCCATCTATAAACCCGGCCATTTAACAATGGTCGGGTTTTTTACTGCGCCAGCA
>UINC01000706.1_pt1 | contig 13428 bp, 10 predicted proteins | sample 5385821 | NCBI WGS metagenome assembly UINC01 (sample SAMEA4666929, study PRJEB26691) | marine metagenome | isolation source: Pacific Ocean | place: Pacific Ocean | collected 2011-10-13 | reverse complement strand
TTACAGGTAGCTTTATTGCTTTTGGAAAGTTGCAAGGGTTTGTAAGCGGCAAGCCAATTGTATTCCCTGGACAGCAATTATTTAATGGGCTGATTGCATCCTCCATTATTGGTTTAGCTGTGTATATAGTTCTATTTCCAAATGATTTAAATTACTTTTACCTGCTCATTGCCCTGTCTGCTATTATCGGCATTACCCTGACTATCCCAATTGGAGGAGCGGACATGCCTGTTGTTATCTCTTTGTTAAACTCATACTCAGGCATTGCAGCAGCGTCTACAGGTTTTGTATTAGACAACAATGCACTTATAATTTCAGGTGCACTCGTTGGTGCGTCCGGGTTGATCTTAACAAATATCATGTGCAAAGGAATGAACAGGTCTCTCACCAATGTAATATTTGGTGCGGTCGGTCTAGAGCAAAATACAGGATCTGATGGCGAGGAAAAAGAGATCAATATCAAGAGCTATTCTACTGAAGAAGCAGCAATAATATTTGATACAGCTGAAAAAATTATTGTTGTCCCGGGCTATGGGCTAGCCGTTGCACAGGCACAACACGCAGTTCGCGAGGTCGCAGACTACCTGTCCGGTAAAGGGAAAAAAGTATTATACGCGATACACCCTGTAGCAGGAAGAATGCCTGGCCACATGAACGTATTGCTGGCAGAGGCAAACGTGCCCTATGACCAGCTAAAAGATCTTGATGAGGTCAATAATGAGTTTGAAGACTGTGATGTTGCACTGGTTCTTGGCGCGAATGATGTGGTAAACCCATCGGCAAGGCATGATACATCCTCTCCTATCTATGGAATGCCGATTCTTGACGTTGATAAATCTCAAACAGTTATTATCAATAAACGTACAATGAACACCGGCTTTGCCGGGGTTCAGAACGAGCTCTTCGGCTATGATAATTCTATTATGGTTTTTGGTGATGCCAAAGATATGCTTCAGCAGCTACTTAAAGATCTAAAAGAATTATAATTAGATTCTTTAATAAAAAAGCTTCTTTATGATCGCACGCTTTCCAAGAAGATTAGTATCATTCACGTTTGCTCTTATGTTTCTACTAGATGCTATCTCTGCTCAACGATGGACGCCAGAAGATGATTTCAACCATATTAAGACATTTGTTGGTGTCCTTAATAAAACCGTTACCGAACTTTCAAAAATCAAGCCTATTAATAAAGATAACAATGAGTACTTTACGAATAAACAATATGATGAAATAGAAGCGCTCTATTTTCGCTATACCCTTTGTACCAGATCGCTGGTTGATATTGTAAATGCCTATAAAGATTTCTCGAATCAATCGAAATACAAAAAAAATAATGTCCAAGCATTTATACTTGGATATTGTGCTACGCTTACCATCTATAAATATAGTGCTGAGCTTATTTTATATACCGCAAATAATCAGTTGCTGATTGACAAACTCAATGAAGAATATCCAAGAACAGAGATCAAAGGTGGCGGCCTAGACTACATAATAAGCAACATCACGAATCCAGACTATTTGAACAGTCTCGATATAGCACATGAGTTCTACCAACGACAAATAAATGAGAATAAAAACCTTTATGACACATCTGAGTTTTCTTCGATCATAACAGAGTTAATAAAAATAACTACGGAACTCAGTTATGGATATGATATTCATAAAAAAACTATTTTGGACCAATATACAATACTCCCTCTTGAGGCAGCAGATATCATGCAGGTTACCACGATTGAAGAAACAGTAAACGAAATGATCGACGCTGCAGGCAGTCAACTTAAGGCCATACAGGAGTTCTTATTTACACTAACCGCAGACGTTAGAATGCCACTTATTGATGGCATAAAATTTAGTCGCAGACAGAAAAAAATGGTAAAAAGATCACTAAAGCCAGGCGACATTATACTTACCTTCAGCAGCGGATATCTAAGCAATATCTTCTTGCCAGGATATTTTAAGCATGTTCTAACATATACCGGAATCCAGAACAAAAAGAAGAATGAATATTTAAGAGATATTCGTATGAAACCAAGCCAAGAAAAGCTAATAAAGCCCGATCATAATATTATCGAAGCAAACTCAGATGGTGTCAGGACAACTCACATAGAAAATTATTTAAATGGATATGCAAACAGAATGATTGTGTTTAGACCAAGCCTAAGTGATGATGATATTCAAACTATTATGAGCAACCTTTATTCGTATCTTGGCATGGACTACGATTTTGACTTTGACTTAGAAAACGGAGAAAAACAAACCTGTACAGAAATTATCTATAGATCCTATAATGGGATAGGAAATATAAAAATGGATTTAAAAGAGATTTTTGGTACGACCACACTATCAGGTGATCACCTCTTGGAATATTTTATGAATGACGAGAAAACAAAACTTATCTTTCTTGCCGTAGAAAATGAGAACAGACCAACTAGAGCAAAAATCCTTACGGATGAGGACGCAATACTATACCTGAAACAAAACGCCCAGAACTAATGAGTGCAAACAACTAGAAATAGTTTACGATTCAATTTTTACTTTTAGAGAATTTGTAAATAAGCCTAAAGAAATATACTTAGAACAAATTGCGCTAGCATAATCTTCCGAGTAGAAGGTTCCAACTATAAAAATAATTCCGCCACGTTTTTTAACCGATTCAATGTTTGGAATGAGCTCCCTTACTGCATCAGTTTGCTCATCATTCTGAGGAACAATAACAACCTCAAACGCGTCAATTGACCCACCTTCTTCTTGGCTTACATAGTGGGCTATCATACCGGTAAATTCACCAACTGCCATTGCCTCTTCTTCTGTAACCTCATCGTCAGCCTCTGCCATCATGTTAATAAGGTCTACTAAATTTTGTGCCACCTCAACATCAGGCTTTTCATTCAGATAAGACTGAACAAGGTCTTTTAACTCAAGCAGGTTTGTAACCTTCTCAGGCTTACCAATTTTTATATCAGGAATCTTGATCCGCCATCTTTCTGCAAACTCATTTATCAGGTCTACCTCTTCCTGGGCGATATCGTCATCAATCGCGGCCAGCTGAATTAGAATCTCAATGATCTTAGTAGCACCATGAGGTCGAAGCATCGCACTTAATAAGTCTGTTGACTCACTCTTCTCAGCTCCTAGCGCATCAAGCAGCAATCTAAAGAAATTTTTATCACGATTCTCATCAACAAAATATCCCATGCTAATAAGTGTAAACACTGTTGCAAGAATAAGACCAAGAACATATTTCACTGCTGACGGGTAGTCTGCGCTGATCAAAATGCTATTTAATAAAAATGGTACAAGAGTCGCGAAACCCAATAGTGAGGCAACGATGGAGATGCTATTTGCAACCTCTAAGATTTTTCTGCGCTTCCATACCTTATTCAGCTTCAAATAGAACTGAAAAACTGAAAACAATAGTGCGCTAGCAACTAATGCAGCAATAATCTTATTTAATACTCCAGGGCGCTTATATAGTTCATACGTATTTACGGATGTCCCTGTCGCCTGTTGATGGTCATAATAAACTTGAAATTTGCCATCAGATAAAACTCTGAGCGCTGTGTATCCATCGCCGGATAAGTTTTGCATTATATATTTACCATCCACAGAGTCAAATCTCAATTTCGAACCAGTGGATAATTCTAGTTCTACTCTATCATTATTCGAGTCTACAACAATAGAGTCCTTGTTAATAGGGCTATGATAAAATCCACTAGACAGCTCAATAGAGTCAGCGGCTAAGAATGATAATAAAATACCACAGATGAAAATTTTATTTATTTTAAACATATTTTTCTCTCAAACCTTATATAATAACCACAAAAAATACAAAATCTTGCATAAATCTAATAAAATTATTTCCACTCTGGGCGTTTTACATATTGCGCATGGTCTATAAGGTGGCCAGATACAGGGAAACTAATCACAGAATAGTCAGTACTTCTTACATAGCTGTAGTACCAGTCCTCTCCTGTTTTATGCTTATCAATAAAGTCAGGGGAACCAAGCAGTCCTCTTATATGGGACTTATCAGAGTATATCGCACTAATCATGTCCCACTTTATTGAAACAGTAGGGGCCATAAAAACCACTGGCTCAGGAGCTGGCTCTGGCAATGGTTTTTTTTTAAACGGGCCGATACATCGATTAAATGAAAAAACTATTATTAAAGATAATATCGATGACCTGATCATTAAGGATGATAATTTGGATCGATCTTAATGAATAGTACGTCATCTCCACCGTTACCGAACGAGCTCGTGTATCCAATAATGAGCAGTTCCCCATTATCTGATTTTGAACCTCTGAGTGCTTTATCATCCATATTGCCGCCAAAAGTCTGGCTATAAATCTCATTCCCGGTATAGTCAGTACTTACAACCCATATATCGTACAAACCCTGTCCGTTAGACTCTGTAGATCCTGTAATAATATATCCTCCACTAACTTTTTCATGCACATAATTTCCGATCTCTGTATAGTTGCCACCATATGTTTTTTGCCACTCCATTGAACCTCCTGTGCTCGTTTTAACCAGCCACATATCATCCCAGTTTCCATTACCATATGATTTTGTTGAGCCTGCTATAATAAATCCGCCACCTGACACTTCACTTACGTGGTTGCCGCCGTCTGAGCTCCCGCCACCATAAAGACTGTGCCAAACCTCTGAACCATCAGTGTCAATATTGATAAGGCAAAGATTATCGTCAGCATTGTTTGGATTTTCTTTTCCAACAATTAAAAATCCAAGGTCTTGTCTTTCTATAATATACTGTCCTCTATCACCAGGCCCTGTACCATATAAATTTTCCCATATTTTTTCACCAAGGTAATTTGTTTTTACCACAAAAACTGAGGGTATTCTTCCACTTTTACCTGCAACAATAAAGTCTCCCTCTGAGGTTTCCTGAACCGAGTTCCCATAATCATTCCCGCTTGTGCCAAAAGATTTAACCCACTTTGAAGAATTCTGTGTACAGGTACCTCCATCATTATATAAACAGCTTTCACCATTGGCATCGGTCTTAATCAGCCAGAGATCCATGTCACCTCCAGAACTAAATGACTTGGTATAGCCAGTGATAATATATCCTCCGTCTGAGGTCTGAACAATAGCCTTGCCAACATCATTCCCCTGGCCACCATATGTTTTGGACCAGGAAAATTCCCCTGACGCATCTACCTTCAAGATCCACAAATCAGAGCCCCCAGCACCGTAAGAGGTCGATGAACCAACGATCACATATCCACCATCTGATGTTTGCTGGACCGCATAGCCACGCTCGTTCTGGGTACCGCCGTAGTTTTTAATCATTGTAAACGGCATCTCCGCCTGGACAATACTGCTCTCACTAAAAAAACCCCATTTATCTTCTACAACAATCTGATAATATTTTAGAGGATCAGTTAGATTAAGAACAAACGAGTGAGTCGTATCATTCTTAACGTTGTTAGTTACAATAATCGTTTTTCCAAACATATCACCAGAGGTTGATGAATATAGATGGTACTTCAGAAAATCATCATCGGGATTGATCGACCATGCAAACCTTAGTACACCATTATTATACCTTGGGACCTTTAAAACCGGAACAGTTGGGTGGCTGTCTAATACGCTGTAACCAGCGCTTAATACTGAATACCCATATACGTCTGTTACCAGAACAAAGTACCACGACTGCTGCGTTGGATCAAAATCAGAGGTAGTAAAAACTGTATCTGACTTTTCTGTGATGTTTCCGATCTCAACCATGTCACTGCTATCGGAAGATCCTGATATAAGAATACTATAGCTTTTGAAATCATCTTCTGTAGACTGTCTAAATCGAATCGTCATCAGACTCAGACTATAGCTAATATTTTCAATTTCCACGCTATTCGGAACAGACAATGAATTATCAACAGTCAGGCTTATGGGACTACTTTCTGCAGAATTTTCACTAACATCTTGGGCTACCGCCTTTATCGAATAGGTACCATTTTCCAAATTATTTGTGTTCCACTCAAAGATATACGGCTCCGAAGAAACAAGGAAACTATCTAGGCTATCATTCACGAAAAATTGAACAAAATCAATCTCTTTATTGTCTGTTGCCTCACAGGTAATAGTGACAATTTCGTTTACAGTAGTGCCACTAGCTGGTGAAATAATAGACACCTCTGGATCAGACTTATCACCCTTATCATCTTCGCAAGACCACAAAAGCAGCAATGAAAAAAAAATTGTTAATCTTCGCATGCTTGAAATATACATCAAACAAAATTACAATATTGTGATCTAGAGTTTATATGTGTTTGTTAACTTTTTTATGTATCAGCTTGCAATTTGTCATAGATAAATAAAGCAGAGTCGATTGGAAAAGTCTTCAGGTAGCCGTGACCACGCAATATTCCCTCAACCTGGAGCGATAATCCTGACTCCTAAGAGTCGATCAAATAATCCAATCTCATGACAGATTCAGAGGCAATGCTAAATCGCTTAATTCTTTTCAAGGAGGATACTACAGGAATATTAAAAATCAAAAAGGAACGCAAAATTTATGCTCCTTGGCATATTTGGTCTAACACCAGCTGGACGTGAAGCAACGATTGACCTTTTATCAAATAAGTTTAATATCTTCGACTCAATCATAAAGTTTTGATTTATATCATATTTCAAAATAAGATCAACAACATTAATCTGGTCAGTACTATGTAACGGATTTAAATCTCCATGACCAGCAATCGTTCTAGTCTTAGCAACGTGTTTAAATCGAGAAAACAATTTTAATTTCTTTAGCTCTAAACCAAGTCTTAGATGAAACATATTTTTTGGTATGTATGGTAACTCATCATTGACACTCACATTACCCCAAGGATCAAAATCACTGTCGAAAGCATTTAAAAATTTTGCATCTGTGTAAGTATAGCTCATCGAAATAGGGAACACAATATTTTGAAGTACATACATTTTGTTTAATGAAAACTCAATCCCATTAATTAAAACTTTTCCCCCGTTAAACTGCGCATAAGTTCCCGACCCTGCAGACTCTGTATCTTCTCCTAATAAATTTTTATAATCATTATAAAAATACAGAAGCTCAAAGGAGTTAAGCCCATTGTTATATCTTATCCCCAGCTCAGAATTAACACTCTCTTCTGGAAGAATATCATCCTCATCATCAATGCCTGGCCCCGGTGGAGAAAACCCAGCATGAACGCCACCAAAGATATTAAGCCCTTCTTTTACCAGATAAGATATGCCAATCCCTGGAACCATTACATTGATCCCAGCTGTTTTGATTGAGTTTGCAACTGAATCTCTATCTATATCAGAACCCCAATCATTTCTTTGAAGATCAATTGATTCAAACCGACTACCAGCCGTAATAATGGTATTATTGATTTTTATCTCATTTTCAATAAATAATGATTTAGCATTGGCAGTATAAAGCCTGTTATTTTTACTTCCGATACCCTGAGTACCAGCCGTTGTGATCAAAAGATTACTATTTTCCATTTTATAAAGATCTGACCACTGAAATCTATCCATTTCATCGTAGTGGATTCTGAGACCAAACATTAGACTATTACTTATATTTTTTAATTTAAAATCTGACCTAAAAACAGACTGAATTCCTTGTGATATATAGTCTCTGTTATTTGCTTTAATATCATAAACGTCATCCTCCGTATTTTGAGTAAAAAGTAGTTGGTAGCCGTCACCAGACTCATCTCCAGAAAGAATTGAACCAATGCTTTGACCACCTACTTTGTTTAGCTTATACCAGTTTCTGTGAAAATTATTCTGATACAAGGTTGTGGTAATATCAGCATTTCTAAATAGTTTTAAAGCGCCTGTCAAAGAAATTTGGTTATGATCTGCAGACATTTGATCCTTTTGAGATGCTCTATACCTCCTAAAAGAATCCTTTGTAAAGTCCGAACGAATAAGCCCAAGATAGGTCTCATTACTAATCTCATTAGTCTGACTTATTTTTAGTTCGGCAGCTGCATATTCATTATCTGTATTAACTCTTGCTTTGAAAAGATAATCATTTTTGGTAAACCCTGTGTCGCCGCCGCCATCCAAAACTTTGAATCCATCTGTTTTATCTAATAAAGTCTGAAACATTATACCATAATTCTTACTAGATACACCTGTCTTAAACTTGCCCAGCCTGTTTCCAAAACTACCTGTAGAGATTATACCTTGGAACTTTAATTGATCTGGTATTGATGCCGATATATAGTTGATCGCACCACCAGTTGAATGAGGACCATACTTTACCTGTGAGGAACCTTTTCTTATTTCAAAAGATTCCATCCTTCCTGCTGTTGGAGAATAATATGCTGCTGGAGAAGAATATGGCGCAGGAGCAATGGGGATACCATCCTCCATCATATTTATTTTTGCGCTTCTTTCTAATCCGCTTCCTCTCATTCCTATATTCGGACGAAGTCCATAGCCATCTTCTTCTTGCGTGTAAATTCCAGGCACTTGAGATATGACCCTATTTATATCTGTATCATTAAACTCAATCACTTCCGCTTTTGAAATCAATGACGAAGAACCTGCTATTCTAAAAAAATTCTTGGTGGCTCCTATTAAGCTTGTTCTGTCTGCAATAACTTCAATCGGAGAAAGTTCAATTGATTTTTTATCCAATGATACATATATGAAATCATCTTTATTGGCATTATAGCTTTGATTGAAATTTGTATATCCAACAGCATCAACGCTTATCATAACACTATCTTCATCTGTGTATAGTGAGAAAAATCCTTTTTCATTTGTTGTTAATCCTATCTCTTCATTACCGCTAATTATAATATTTGCATCAGCAATTGGTGACCCTGTTGAAGCATCTTTTACAACACCAACATATGTACTCGAAAAGATTTGTGAACCGGTCAAGAGTAGAGTAATCACGATTTTATTCATTCTAGTATTTCCATTTATCATTTTAGTTTATTGCAAATTTTTTCCAGACATAACCAAGTCCACCGGCTACAGCTATCCAAGATACTAGCTCAATCAGGCTAGGATCTCCATTGTATCCAAAAAGGCCCTTTAAAAGGCCACCGATGTAACCCTTATCATGAAATAGCGGGTAGGAACCGTCTGCTAGCTTAGAAGGATTAATATCCCAAATTCTGCCATAGTCTTTGATGATACCAGCAGACTCCAGCTCGTGGACACCATAGGCAAACATGCCTGCGGCGACAAAGATCAATAGTATTGAGGTAACATTAAAAAAAGTTTTTAGCGGAACCTTTTTCCCTTGAACAAATATTAAAAAGGCGACACCAACACCTAGCACAGCGCCAACAAGAGACAGGGCAATATTCAGGCCTCCTTGCTTTATCATGACCCCATAGAGAAATAATATTGTTTCGATTCCTTCTCTGAACACCGATATAAAAGATAAAGCAAATATCCCATATCCTACTTTATCATCTGACAAAGCCCTGTCTGCCTTTTCTTTTAATTCTTCGGCGATATTACGGTTTCTTGCCATCCAAACGATCACCGTACCAAGTATCGCTGCCGCAGCAATCATTACGATACCTTCAAATAGCTTTGCGGCCTGCCCCTTAAACCCATCGGCAAACATTTGAAACAGGGCTGACCCAACTAGGCTAGCTCCAATCGCAGAGATAACGCCCTGCCAGAGCCTGATAATTGCCCCCTGCTGCTGTGTTTTATTTAAATAGGTATACAGGATGCCCACAATCAGCGCACCCTCTAATACCTCTCTAAATACGATAATTAATTCTGCCATATGAATGTTCTTTTTGACAACTGAGCCCTAACTCAAAGATGGAACCTATTTTTGGAGTCTAGACTTTTATAGAAATCGAATCAGAGCCCACTATTGTCAATAATCTGTAATAAATGTCCTTAATTATTATTGCTATTGAGACTTAGTCTCATTAAATATAAGAACAATATATTTTATGTGTCAATAGTCTAAAGCATAAAAAAAGGCCCTGGATACAGGGCCCTTAGATAAGCTAAAATAATATTATTATTTTATTTTCGAGAGTGCGAGTGCTTTAGCTGGTAGATACTGTCTTTATGCTCTATGATCATTGCCTGAATTTTGTTTTGAACATTTTGCGGGGTTTTTTTTGCGTATTCTTGATAACCCTCTGACCAGGCTTTCTCAAAAGATGCAATGTCCTTAGCCTTATAATAGCCTACCACGTTCCACTCATCTCCCCAAGCATGACCCAGCGTTCCTACCTCATCAAGTTTTCCCTCATCCACCAGTTTGTCAAACACTGGATTCCAAAATTTTTCGCTCAGTTCATGATACTCTTTCATCTTATTAAAAACTACCTTATTCTGCGATATAACCATTATCTGAGCCTGGCTATAGGTCACAAACAGTAAAACAATTAAACCTATTCTTTTTATGGATCTCATTATTAACTCCTTTATGTGTAAGTGTTTATTTAATAAAAAAAATTAATGAATAATACAAATTTAGTCAGAGACTGTAGATGTATAAAAGGCTGCAGCCGCCAAGATCAAAGTAATTAACACAGCCGGAACCGGAGGATGAACCTCTGGATTTAAAACATGTAGAACCACGCTCGTAAGGTTGATCACGTAGGCCACTCCTATTGCAAATAATAATTTTTTCGCTGGGGCGTTTTCCATGTCTCTGTTCAATAAAGCAACAAATCCAAACGCAATCATAAAAGCAGCGAGAGCCTCATGCATGTAGGTTCCTACTTTAGTAGACTGGGAGTTGATCAGGGCATCATTGAAAGCGCCACCTGTTACAATATTTTCAGCGCCTATATAAATGGCTATCCCCATTAGAATATTAATGGCACCGATTACTGTTAAAACTAGCTGTGGACTCATAACTTACTCCTTACATATATTGTTTAATTTAACACAGGATTGGTCAATAGTAAACAAACTTAATCCAAAATAAATATCTTCTTAAAATACTTTATTATATAATTTTATTAATTTTAATTAAAGCTTTACATTAATAGATAATAATTAAATAATAATTAAAATGTATACTTTTTATACTGTCGATCTCTTTCATCAAAGTAGAAATACAAGGTAGCATCTTTTGTATATTTTTCATGCATTGACATTGAGACCCTGACAGCCTGACCGCTGGGATTGACCTTCTCAATACGAATATCGCTAACACCAGTCTCTATCATATCTCCCGGGCTAAGCTTTCCCAGTCCAAGCCTTTGTCTGTCTGTGCCCAGTAAACAGTATGAGCTAGACTCACAAGCGTTAATAATAAAATTCTCTCCGTCGTGGTTTATATCTGTCGGAAACATATCCAGCTGGTGGACAATGTTTAGGGGCCTGAGTACTGTTTTATTTTGGTCTGAGATCTTGAGACTGATCAGATCCTCAAACCCAGCGATAAAGGTCGCAGTTCGGTTAATTTTTGCAGGAAAATTGAGGATCACAAACGTATCTGCTGTGCTTTCTTTTTCTATTTTATCTACCAGCTGGCCAACCAGCTCTCTGTTTACACCAGAATTTTCAAGCCAGATCTTGTAGTTGACCAATCCCCCAAAGATATTTAAAGCTAGATAAATCAAGATCACAGCCCTCGTGATATTTCCCCTGCCCCATTTCGAGTAAATGATATTTGCCAAGACAAATGAAAAGAAAACCGTAGGGATATACATATACCACCTCATGGCCAGCTTAAAAAGCGGAAGAATGCTTATGAATAGAAGAGCACAAAGCATGATCTCTTTAAACAGATCTTTTCTGTAATTATAGACCGTATAGATCATCCGAATACTGACAGGAATCAGGACTATGATCAGATACAACTTATAGTCATAGACCAGCATCTCAAAACTCTGGTGACCAAATGGTATGGTCATAAATGAGGCCACCTTGATCGTGTTGATAAACAAATGATAGAAACCGCCGATGTTATACACATCATCAATCGTAAGCGGGCTCTGACCAAAAATAAATAGCCTGTATGATAGGAATAATGCCACCACAAGCGCGCTATATGCAACAAACCTGGCCAGTACTGGCCTAAGGCTGGTATCTTGATCTGAATCATGTTTATAGTGCCAGATCATCCACACCTGAGCCAGAGGCAGCGTGATACTGATCTCTTTTGAAAGAAGAGCCGCAAAAAATGATATCTGGGAAAATATGAAATATCTTATATCTAAATCTTTCAGGTATTTGTCGGTCATGATCAATGAAAGCAGGTAAAAGCTGCAGGAGACCATATCCGTCCGTCCGCTGATCCAGTACACAGAGTGTGCCAGGATCGGATGAAATAAAAATATGATCGAACACAAGAAAGAGATATCAACTCTCTTAAAGAGCCTCAGAGACAAATGGTATACCAGCTGGATATTGATCAAGTGCACCAGTGCATTGGTAAGGTGGTAGCCAAATGCATTGACTCCCCACAAAGAATAATCAACCAGGTTTATTGTGGATACGATTGGCCTGAACAGGCCGCCCTCATTGAGAAACGAAGCAGACGGGAGCCATATGTTTTTTAGGCTCTCGTAAAAGGTAAATCCCTCTACCAAAAGTGCAAACTTCAGGTCCTCAGAGACAAAATAAAGTAACAGAGATGGCAGAAGGTATATTGCCCCGATGATGCTGAGAATAGTTACCGGATTATCTAGTATAAGACGCTTTTGTTTTAACATAAAAAAGATAGGGTAGAATCAGCCATGACAGCCTAAATCTAACATATCATGTATAAACAAAAAACCCCGCAGAACGCGGGGCTTTTTATGACAAAATAAAAAAATTAGTCAGGGATTCCACTGCCACTGTGAAGTGGTGAAAAGTGTCCGCTCTTGATCTTCCACTTTCCTCCCTCTGTAACAAAAACTTGGCTCACTCTAGTTCTGTAATCGCTTTTGGTTACACCTCTAAGCGTAAAGGATCCAACTAAATAGTAGTAGGCTACTGCTGCCTTACCAGGAACGAGTACATCTATCTCTAGATATCTAGCGTTAAAATTAGATTTATCTCCGGGCTTCCTATTCTCAGTTAATCCTTTTACCGTGGGAATCATTTCATACCAAAAAGATCCATTTGAATCACCATTCATTGTCCCACCAGAATGAATAGTTGAAATATAATCTTTATATTTATTCGAGTTCCAAGATTCCCAGTGATTATTAATGAGACTTTCAATATCTGATTTATCATTAGCTGCTACCAATGAAACCATCGATAAAAAAATCAATACCTTTTTCATGATTATTCTCCTTTTTTGATAAAACAATATACCATTAGAAATTTTTCAATTACGGATTAATCTTTTTGAGATATTTATGAAAAGGCCTAGAATTTGAACATGGATAAGACAGAATTAAGAGAAAGTGTCATCATAAAAGACCCACAGATACATGAGACAGCCTTTATCGCGCCAGGGGCTCACGTAGTTGGAGATGTGA
>UINC01000704.1_pt1 | contig 13444 bp, 13 predicted proteins | sample 5385821 | NCBI WGS metagenome assembly UINC01 (sample SAMEA4666929, study PRJEB26691) | marine metagenome | isolation source: Pacific Ocean | place: Pacific Ocean | collected 2011-10-13 | reverse complement strand
AGAACCGTGGCTTCGTCGTTAAATTCACAAAGTTGTTCCGCTTTTAAAACTTCGCCACACCATCGACCAGTTCAGCTGCAAGTCCATCCTTCCCCGCTACGTCCTCTCTCCACAGAGATTATTGAGTGGGAATGCCGCCAGTATCAGCAATTTCCTCCATCGCGTTAGTGAAGGTGTCGATGTCTTGAGGGCGGGTGTAGACATTGGGCGTCACACGGAGTCCTTGATATTCGTCGCGCACGATGGCGTTAATGACAATGCGGTACTTGTCCCACATGTACGAGCTAATTTCACGTGTATCGACACCGATAACTTCGACGTTGGCAAGCCCCCAGGTTTGACCTGGTGCGAGGTTGGAGTGAATGCGGATCCGTGGATTATCTTTTAACCGATCGGCCCAGCGCATGGTCAAAAAGCGGAGCCGCGCGGCCTTTCGTTCAGCCCCAATCGCTTGGTGAAACGCAAGGGCTTCGGCAATGGCTGCTTTCGGTGCCGCTGGATGAGTCCCGATTGCCTCAAACTTCCTAATGTCACCATCCTGTCGGGCGGGAGCAGCCTGCAGTGGCCAAGTTTTTTCGATGCGTTCTCGCCGTACGTAGAGAAATCCGGTGCCGTGTGGGGCCAGCAGCCACTTATGCAAACTGGTGCCATAGTAGTCACACTCAAGATCACGTAACTTGAATGGAAAATGTGCAAAGGCGTGTGCACCATCGCAAATTGTCACCAGGCCGCGTTCGCGGGCCAGTCGACTGAGTCGCTGGACCGGAAACAATTGACCGGTCAGATTCGTGATGTGACAGAAATGCAAAACCTTCGTGCGCGGCGTAATCGCCTGCTCAAATCGAGTGTAGAGATCATCTTGGGTCGTGGGCACTGGAAAGGGAAGACGCGTCAGTGTGATTCCGTCACGCCGGACTCGCTGGTCCCACGTTGTCAGCATCCGCCCATAATCCTGATCGGTTGTGATTACCTCGTCCCCAGCTTGTAGATCGAGACCGTTCTGCGCAATTTGCAGTGCTTCACTTGAGTTACGCGTGATGGCAAGCTCTTCGGGATCGCATCCAAATTCCTCAGCCAATCCCCGTCGAACAGTTTCGATATTGCGTTGGAGCTGCCCACGGTAATGGACCGGAAGTTGATTGGAAAAATCCAGATAGCGCTTTAAAGCTTCATGGACCACACGTGGCGTCGGACAACTATTTCCATTATTCAGATTCGTCAACGTTCGGTCGAGTGTGAAAGCCGACTGAATCTCACGCCAGTAAAACTCATCCTGAGCAACTTGCTCTGGAGTCTGGCTGGACACCGACTGCGTGGCCGCCACCACATCCTCCAGACCATGTGCCTTAGTCGTGAGCACCGCTCCACCCAAAATACCCGTACCACGCAGGAATGTTCGTCTACTTACCATGTGTTTGCTCCCCTCAATGGCCAATCAGAAATCATCAACGGCTCGATAGGCATCAATCACCGCTTGCTCGCCGGCGCGGCCGGCCTGCGAATTACCATGCTCCATGCCTAAAATGCCGCGGTAGCCCTTGTTGTAGATATGCTCAAAAATACGCCGATAGTTAATTTCTCCGGTGGTTGGTTCATACCGTCCAGGATTGTCGCCGATTTGGAAATACGCGACTTCATCCCACGCCATGTCAATGTTTGGTATGAGATTTCCCTCAGTAATCTGCTGATGGTAAATGTCGAACAGGATTTTGCAAGACGGGCTATCAATCGCCTTGCACAGCATATAAGCCTGTGGAATCTTCGAAAGGTACATGCCTGGATGATCCCATCGATTCAGTGGTTCGATGACCATGACGAGGCCATGCGATTCGAAGATTTGAGCGGCTTGCTTCAAAGTTTCAATCGCATGGGCAGTTTGATAATCGATTTCCAAACGGGGATACAAATCGCCCATCACTACGGTCATCCAAGTCGCGTTCACACGCTTAGCGACGTCCACGGAATCTCTGACGTCCCGCAGAAACTGCGCTCGCATCTCAGGATCGCCCTGTGTGAAGCTGGGCTTCCCGAAGCCCTCACTTATGTTGATGACAAACACTCCCATGGCCATGCCATGGCGCGTCAGTACACGCGCTATCCGTTCCTGTTCCGGAATCGACCGGTCTCGCATTCCGTTATCTTCGAAGGCCGTGAACCCCTGATCAGCCATGAACTCAATCTGCGCAACCGGATCGGCGCCCGCATGTTCGACAAACATGCCAATATGTGGTGCATACGCCATGTGAAATGTATGCAACACCGACTGCTTAAATCCAAGGAGTGGACTTCCAGTACTGCACAACATGGCAGTGCTGCCCAATGCGAAACTTGAACGGAGGAATTCACGCCGATACACTGTGTCCTGCCTACCTTTGCTTCGGCCTACTAATGAACTGTGTCACTTCGTATGACAACCGCCAATACCGCGGCCTTCCCACATGTTACGGTCGGGGGAACGAGATGTAAGTTGAGAAATGCGTCGATACACGCCAAAAGTAGAGTTGACCGGTCATCTTGCCGGCTCCCATTTGAGATTAGCCAAGGACGTTGTGCATCAACGTTCCCATGGGAGTCGAACCAGGCTACGGTCGATTGCAGCGAGATTCGGGATTCCGGCCAAGCCCATTGCAACCCTTAATTCTCCAGTCAGCATCTCAACAACACGCTGTACACCCACCTGACCAAAGGCCGCCAATCCATAGACGTAGGCTCGACCGAGCATGACGGCGGTGGCCCCGAGTGCCAGCGCCTTCAAGATATCGCCACCACGACGAATACCCCCGTCAATTAACACTGGAATCCGCCCTCCAACCGCCTCGACAACCTCCGGCAGTGCGATTAGCGTTGGAACAGCACCATCGAAGGCCCGACCTCCATGGTTTGACACGGAAATGGCAGCCGCACCATGTTCAACCGCGAGTTCTGCATCCTCACCAGTCAAGATTCCCTTCACAATCAAGGGCAGTTTGGAGCCACTACGGAGCCACTCAAGATAATCCCATGTAACACTGGGTGTTGTCGGTCTCAGGACGCCGGCCTCGTAATTACCGTAACCATTACGGACGTTTCGATCACGGCTTGGTGTGTATTGATGATCGACGGTGACCACGAGTGCCGATGCGCCAGCCTCTTCATGACGACGCGCCCATCCCTGCGCCAGACTCGACGTCACGTGACCCAAGGTGGCACCGATCCAGACTGGGGCCTGGTTCGCCTGGTACAATTCGTCAATCCACCCTAGAGCATTACTGACATGATAAATCGTATTGGTGGCATGAGCGGCTTGCGCGGATACCCGGTCACCATTCGGGACAATCGCGTTCTTGGTCGTCGGACAGAGCAAAATCGGCGCTTGAAGCCGTTGGCCAAGGTACTCGAGCGAGGTGTCAATTTCGCTAACGTCCACCATGACCCGCCGGCGCAACGCAACCCGCTGAAACGCCTCGACATTGTGTCGTAGCGTAATCTCATCTTCTGTGCCACCCTCGATGTAGTCGAACGTCGTTGGATCGACTGTCCGCCGAGCAACTTCAGCAATGTCATGCACGTTCGCCGGCCGCATGACCTTCGCACTGTACTGGGTCGGATTGATACTTTTTTGCTGCGCGATCAGCGGCATGGCACCAACTGAAAGCACCACGGCGCTCAAAAATTCGCGACGGCTCGTCAGCTGTAAGCGTTCGGCCAGGCTCAGCTCGCGTTCCGTCTCAACTACCATCATGTTAGTCGCCATGTTTGTCTCAACTTTCCATTTATGCAACTCTCACCAGCGTTCGAGGCGTCGTGAGTGTCACCATTCCCGAGGCAGCCAAGCTCTCCTGATTAAAGTCCGGTCAAGATTGCTCACACTAGTCTGGCCAGCATTCCCCAGTGCCATCCTAAGTTCGCCGTGCAGCAATTCAATCACACGCTGCACACCTTCCTGACCAAAGGCGCCTAATCCCCACATATAAGGCCGTCCGATTAGGATAGCCCGCGCGCCAAGCGCTAAAGCCTTCAGTACATCTCCGCCACGACGCACCCCTCCGTCGACTAACACAGGCACACGTCCGGCAACCGCATCCACGACTTCCGGCAATACCTCCATCGTGCCACGTATGCCGTCAAGCGTCCGGCCGCCATGATTGGATACCACCACAGCCTGCGCGCCGTTCTCAACTGAGAGGTGCGCATCTTCAGCAGTGATAATGCCTTTCACGACGATTGGCAGATTTGAAGCGGCATGCATCCAATCCATATACCGCCAAGTCATATTCGGCACATAGGCCTGGATCATACCGGACTGGAAACCATTAGCGGGAGGCTCTGAGGTTGAATAGTTGCGCTCGGGAATCATACTCATGTCAAACTCGTTTCGAATGACGCGATCTCGAGCCCCAGTATATGGATAGTCGACACTTACACAGATAGCGCTTCCGCCCCCATCCTCTACACTTTTTGCGAGTGTCGCAGCCTCCTCCTGTGTGGGTGATCCCAGGGTGCTCGCCCACCACGTTGGAGCTTCGCCAGCCTGAGTGAACTCGGCCATGTTAGCCGCGCCGCCGACATAAATCGCTCCAGAATTCTTGGCCGCTCGGGCGATCGTGCGATACGGATCTTCGTGCAACATATGCATCGCCCCTGCAGGTCCTAGAAGAATCGGATGCTCCCGCCGTTCACCCAACAACTCAATGGATGTATCGATTTGCCTAACGTCCGTCATGGCACGACGACGGATCCAGTAGTTATCGAACGCCTCTGAATTCGCCCGCATGGTTAACTCATCAGCTGCCCCAGCTGCAATATAGTCGTAAGCCATGGGACTAATCTTCGCCTTGGCCAACCCTTCAAATTCGTGGAGATTAACAGGGGCCATAATCTCGTCACTGTACTCTGGTGGTCGAATGATTGGCACGCGACCACGAAGCGGCTCTTGACTTAGGTACCCGGGTTCCTCAGGAGCCGTGGCTTGAGCCTCCTGTTGATCGTCGGTAACCCCACGAGTCAACGGTGATGCACCAGTAAACGAAGCAAACCGTCGCAAGGCATCTCGCCGAGTTGCGCGTCTTGGCGAGTGATCCGTAATATTTGTGCGCGACGTTTCGTCCATGCGAATCCCCTTTAACAAGTTAGAACAAGAACCCGATTCTGAACTCTTCAACAGTCAGTGTCAAGGTCTCAAAACTCAGTGTTACGGTTGTAAACGAACGCGTTGGGCGACCTGCGCTAAACGCGCCCCGAGTAATCGGCCTTCGCCTAAAATGTTAGGTGCGATTTGTTCTCCTGGAGGTGGAGCAACCCCACTCACACCTAAAGCGCCGACACCGTTTTCTCGAATCGGACCGAGAACAAGCATTCTTTCACCAATCATCGCGAGAAGAAGTGAAACGACAACATGCTCCTTGCCTGCCGTCTGTCCACCGCCCGTCGAGAACGCAGCTCCGACCTTATCGGTCAGATCAACCCGATAACGGAAGCTCCAATCATCAATAAAGCTCTTCATTGGACCCGCCATGTTCGCGGAATAGGTGGGAGATCCGAGGACGATGCCAGTTGCTTCACTCAAGTCTTCTGCCGTCACGTCGGTCAAAGCTTTTAGAAGAACACGGGCGCCCTCCACGCCACGTGCTCCTTCAGCAACCGCCTCGGCCACCTGCTCCGTCCGACCAGTGCGACTATAGTAAGCCACAAGGATGGTCGTGTCATTCTGGTGCGCGTCTTCAACACTAAGATGAGTGGTCACCATGAGACCAAGCACCACACTCAACCAAAGCAGACGCGTTCGCACTAACATAATCATCATCTCCCTCATTGTTAACTGCACCACGAGGCGTTCATCCCAGTCTCCCTCTAGCAAGTGGTCCCAATACTGAAACCGATCGACTAGAGACTAGCAGAGGTCGCGGCTACGGTTTTATACCCCTCTGTAAAAAACTGGCGAAGCCATCGCGCAACGAGCACCTCTTCACCGTCGCGCATGCAACGGGTTTGGATGCGCCGGCTGCCGTAGAGACTTGAAAGCGCCACCCGCTGTTCGGGTCGGCGGCGCAAGTGGTCACGCACCTCGCGATGGGTCATCGGTATTACGTCCTCATCCCAATCGATCTCGACATAGGGTGCTCTAGAATTTTCATCTACAAGCTCCGCCGTGAAGCTTTCAATCCCTTGCAACTCGGCCGTCAAATACTCTGCCTTCTCTCGCCAAGTCGCACGCACCGCATCATGGTCGAGTTGTTCATACCGATTCAAGGCAACGATAAGACCAATAATCTCCTCTTTACCGACTTTCATGCCTCTCCCGATGAGATCGTTCGGCGCTGCTTGTAGCCGTGCCGCCTCGATGAGATCCGCGCGACCCGAAAGAATGCCAGTGGACTGCGGCCCACGCAACCCCTTGCCACCCGAAACAACTACCAGGTCGGCATCAAGCTCATTAAACATTGTTAAATTCCCAGCTGGAGGTAACCGTGATGCACCGTCAATCATGACCGGAACACCGACCTGCTTAGCAACTTGAATCAGATCCTCAGGCTGCAACACTTCTTCGGCCATCGTGCCACTCAGTGCAACGTGCCTAGGTAAACCGAAGATGAGAGCCGTATTGTCACCGATAGCGTTCATCAGCTGTGTGCGTCCCTCAACTTCAATCAGGGTCGCGCCGGCAGCCTGTAACGCAAAGTCATACGGATAACGGTGCGCTTTTTGAATAATGCATTCACGCTTCGCCCAGGTTGGATTTGGCAACGCCCGCATCTTTTCTTCATCAGTGCCGGTAAGACACGCCGCCATACCAAGCAAGAGCCCTCCAGATGCGCCCGATGTAATCAGCGCTGCTTCAGCCTTAACAACTTCGGCGGCGCGCTGGCCAGCAGCGATTGTTAGCTCGTCCATCATCACAAAATAATCATTCGCCTCTTGCATGGCTTCGATCACTTCAACCGGCATGCGCGAACCACCAAGGGCAGTTCCATTTCCGTGACCAGGCAGGTGCGCCTTCACTCCCAAAAGGCGAGTATAAATATTGTCATGCTCGACCTGTAGTTCAATCGTCGCAGTTCGGGCTTCGAGGTTAGGTTCGACAGCATTTTCGCTTCCAGTTTCCTGGCTTACACAAGCACTGGCCAAGCCGGCGGTTACTGCTGCGCCAATAAACTGACGTCGGCTCGGGTCGTCTGGCACTGTACTGGTCAATAGTTGGTCATCGTGTGTCGGCATCGCGGCCTCCTTAGTAGTATGGAATGAACATCATAGCGCTAGTCGGTCACTTGATGAAGGTCGATTACCAAGCGACAAACATTCTTAAGTCTCTGACATTGTTACCCGTGGGACCAGTCACGATTGCATCGTCGAGTTGTGCAAAAAAACGGTGTGAATCTGACCGAGTTGCGTAGGCTTCCGGGTCAAGCCTGATTTGCCGTGCTCGATTTAGGCTTTCGCCATCAGCTACTGCGCCAGCTGCCGGTGACGAACCGTCTAGGCCGTCAGTCCCTGCACTCAAGACCGCAACGCGCCGACCTGCAATACGAGACACACACTCCAGCACAAACGCTTGATTGCGGCCACCAATGCCATCACCGGTCACTGGGCAAGAATACTCACCGCCGCTCAATACAGCCACTGTTTGATCCGCATGCTGGCGCTGAAGGTGCTCGAGTTTGGTGATCATATGGTCCATTAACTGATCGGAAGACCACGCATCAGAAAGTTCATGATCCGTTTCCACAATCCAACCGAGTCTCTCTGCAGCATGCGCCATGGTCTCTACAGCGTTCGCTGACGACAGTAAGCAGTGCCAGCTGCTCTCTTGAAACGTCGCCTTGCCAGGCTTAGGTGTTTCTGGAAGCAGATCCTCATCAAATAAATAACGTATAGAAGGTGGCAGTTGATCACGCAAGTTTAGGTCTTGAATAAGTTGCCGGCAATTTTCAACGGTGGAATCGTCAGGCATCGTGGGACCAGATGCGACGCTCGACGGGGTATCTGCTGGAACATCAGAAACATAAAGCGTCATTTGTCGCGCTGGGAATGCCACCTCTGTAAGCCGACCTCCTTTTATCGCCGACAGATGTTTTCTGATGGTATTCACGTTTCTGATACTTGCACCACAGGTGACGAGTACTTGGTACAGCACCCGACAATCTTCTAAAGTGATCTCCTGCGACACTGGCATCTCGCAAAGTGAAGATCCCCCACCTGACAGTAAGAATACGACGAGGTCATCCGATGTTGCACTTCCCACAATATCCATAGCTGCTGCCGCGGCATCAAAGCTCCCCTGATTTGGATAGGGATGTCCGCCGGTGAAGACGGTAAAACCAGGTAGTGACTGCCCCACTGGCCCAAGAGTGGCTACAACACCGGTCAGGGTCTGTGGCGCCACAATATCAGAAAATTTTTCCAGCATCGGAATCGCAGCTTTTCCGATCGCAACTGTTATCAACTTTCGATAGCGACTCACATCGAGGGTGTCATGACCAACGGTCAAGATGCCGTCCGCGCATGTAACCTGGTCAGCCAGCACACGCTTGACGGGAAGTCGCATGAGTGTTTCTTCGAAAAGACGGCGCAGATGCTGTTTCATAAATTCAGTGTGATCTCAGAATCGCGAACAGAAACCAGTTCCCTTTTAAAGACGCCCCGACGATTCGCCCATCGGCCGAATTGTCGGCGAACAGGCTGTCTTTGCTGTGCGTGTGTTAGCATCTTGAAATTGGATTAAACCACAGAAAGAAGCGTGCATTTGGAATTACCGTTACAGTCGTCGGCTGGATTCTCATTATCCTATGGAAACACTTGATCCCGTTTGTGGCATGTCGGTCGATCTCGATGCGACTGCCCACCAATTTATCTACGCTGGCCAAACCTACGGCTTCTGTTGTACCCACTGCCTAGAAAAATTCAAGACCGACCCGGAACAGTACTTGCATCCCAAGCAGTCCGCGAATGCCGCCTCACCATCGCTAGATACCGTCTACGTCTGTCCAATGGATCCCGAAGTCAGGGCAGACAAACCAGGTCCCTGCCCCAGATGTGGCATGGCGCTCGAACCGGAAGTGGCACCACTCCCGACTCGCGCCGTTGAGTACATCTGCCCGATGCACCTTGAGGTTGTGACTACTCTGCCCGGAACCTGTCCGTCCTGCGGTATGACACTGGAACCACATGCGATCGACTTCCAGGACACGCCTAACTCGGAATTGATCGACATGACCCGCCGATTCTGGATCGGCGTAGGCTTCGGCTTCCCCGTGTTCTTGCTGGCAATGGGTGACATGGTGTTTGGTGCGCGGATGCAGGAAACAGTCAGTCGTCCACTTAGCAACTGGCTCCAGTTTATCTTTACCACTCCAGTTGTACTGTGGGCCGGCTGGCCATTTTTTCAGCGAGCCTGGGCCTCGCTGAAAAATACCAGCGCCAATATGTTTACGCTGATTGCCATGGGAGTCGGCTCGGCATTTGTGTACAGCGTCGCAGCAACTGTTAATCCACGGTGGTTTCCGGAAGGATTCCAGACAGATCACGGCGTGCCCACCTATTTTGAAACTGCAGTAGCAATTACGGTGTTGGTCCTGTTAGGTCAGGTGCTGGAAAGTCGGGCCCGGCACCGCACCGGGGCAGCGATCCGCTCATTACTGAGCCTGTCTCCTCAAACAGCCCGGGTTGTGCTGCCTGATCACGATACCGATGTGCCGCTGGCGCTCGTGAAGGTCGGCGACTTGTTGCGGGTCAGACCTGGCGACAAAATTCCGGTCGATGGTGTCGTGGTGAACGGTGCCAGCGCGGTCGATGAATCCATGGTGACGGGTGAGGCGATCCCGATTGAAAAAACCGTCGGAACCCAAGTAATCGGTGCCACGATCAATGGGACGGGAAGCTTCACGATGCGGGCTGAGCGTATTGGCTCAGAGACGCTTTTGGCGCACATCGTGCAAATGGTCGCTAACGCGCAGCGAACTCGCGCTCCTATTCAGCGTGTTGCCGATCGCGTGTCTGAATGGTTTGTGCCGAGTGTTGTACTCGTGGCAATTGTCACGCTCGTTGTGTGGGGTCTCTGGGGTCCAGAACCACGGTTTGTAACCGCCCTAGTCAACGCTGTAGCCGTGCTTATCATCGCTTGTCCCTGCGCACTCGGACTAGCAACCCCGATGGCTATCATGGTGGGTACTGGACGTGGTGCAAAGTCTGGGGTACTCGTCAAACATGCGGCAGCGCTAGAAATGTTGGACCGCGTAGAGGTTCTCGTAATCGACAAAACTGGGACTCTCACCGAAGGCTGTCCACAGGTATCGAATATTTCAACGATTGAAGGCGTCGTTTCAGAAACGGATTTTTTACGGTTGGCAGGAGCTCTTGAGCAGTCCAGTCAACATCCACTGGCCCTAGCGGTTGTCACGCGAGCGGTCGAACAGGACATGGCCTTACCTGAGGTTGAGGATTTCCAAACCGTGCCAGGAAGAGGTGTCGAAGGAACGGTCGAGAAGCGACACGTATTATTAGGCACAGAAGAGTTTTTAATCGGGCATGGAGTTCATACCGATGTCTTTGCGCATCAGGCCAATGAACTTCGTCACCAAGGACAGACTGTCATTTTTCTTGCCGTTGACGGGCGACTGGCCGGCTTTTTGAGTGTGTCGGATTCCGTAAAACCATCTACGTTCGAAGCGTTGCGCATGCTACAAGCGGAGGGTGTACGGATTGTAATGGCGACTGGTGACAACGCCTTAACCGCGCATGCAGTCGGAGATACCCTCGGCCTCAACGAAGTTCGGGCAGGCGTCTTGCCAGAAGAAAAACAACGGATTGTGGCAGGTCTGCAGGCCGAAGGGCGGATCGTTGCCATGGCTGGTGACGGTATCAATGATGCACCGGCACTTGCAGAAGCTGCCGTGGGAATTGCGATGGGAACCGGAGCTGATATTGCCGTTGAGAGCGCTGACATCACTCTTGTCAAGGGAGATTTGCGAGGTATTGCCCGCGCCCGTCGACTCAGTCGCAGCACACTACGCAATATTCGTCAGAACTTATTTCTCGCATTTATCTATAACGGCATCGGCGTGCCAGTGGCTGCCGGTGTGCTGTATCCGCTAACCGGGTGGTTCATCGATCCGATATGGGCAAGCGCAGCGATGACACTCAGTTCCATATCAGTCATCACGAACGCGTTACGATTACGGTCGCTGGATCTGTAGCTGCTGGAGGGGTCCAAGGTCTACTGCGAATCGTCCTAGTCGGCGCCCTGTAACGCCGCTTCTTCAGCGAGGAAGGCCTCAAATTCCTCTTCCGTTTGGATTTTTACGAAGCCTCGCATCCGATAATGTCCAAGACCACAAAGCTGTGAGCAATTGATTTCGTAATCACCGGCGACTGTGGGTACGAACCACACCGGGATTTCCATGCCAGGAATGGCATCCTGCTTAACACGGAGTGTCGAGATAGCAAAGCTATGTATGACATCTTGCGTTGTTAAATGCACAATGGTCGGCTTACCCACTGGGAGGTTGAGTTGATTGATGGTCGCGATGTCGTCCACTCCGTACGGATCTGAACGATCTAACCCGATCGCATTCGTCGGGGTAATGAGGCTTGGATCCTTACGGCCGAACATGCCATCAGGTCCCGGATAATGGATGTGCCACTCGAATTGTTTGGCGACGACGTGCACGATGGTCGAGTCAGTTTCAGCCGGAAACTCGTTGACGCGGGTGGCCCACGCTGGGATGGCAAAACCAATCAGCAGCACCGCTTCGACAACCGCAACACCGACTTCCAAATAGCTGGAGGTGTGACTCTTCACACCGGCGTAGTCAGCTGTTGGGTTTTTCGACGCACGGAAACGCCACAAGGTGTAAAGAAAAAACAAGCCCCACCCAACGAACAAGATCAGCATGAGCCAGTGGATATACACAATCAGTTGATCAACTTGTGGGGCGTGTGCCGATGCCTGAGGTGGTAGCCCTAGAAATTCCAGCATTTAATAACTCCCTTCGTGCTGCGTTCGTTCACGCACCACGGTTGCTGACTCCGCACTCACCCGTGCTAATTTGAATAAGCGCACGAAAAACATCACAAAGCCGGTCGCCACTGTCGAAAGTACGCCCAGCAATAAGAAGATGGCCCAATTCATTCCGTCAGTCATCGGTCCCTCGACCGCTCCAAAACAAACCGGACACGCCACTACTGTGGGTGCCGTAAGTGCGCACAGCGCAACGGTTGCAAGCATCGTCCGAAAACCCAATCGACCAACCATAACCGTTTCCCGTCCCTCCTTAGTCAAGACCGATTCTGCGAGCCCTGCGGGCGAATGACACTGCGTACCGAGAAAGGATCCCGGCAACCAGTAATGAAGCCGCTGCCGTCACAAGATAACTCAGAGACCCAAGTCCAGAACGATACGCATTCGCCGCCCAGACCCCCATCAACAGGCTCAGAACGGCTGACGCAATAATAAAGAATAGGTGGACGCTTCTTAGTGACATGCTAATAAACTTTCATTACTGGCCAGTATGATCGAGCATCGCAAAGAGCGGCAAGAACATCAACACACAGAAAAACACGGCCGTGAGCATTAAGGCCCAGTAAACGGGTTTCTTTTCACCGACCAAGTGCATGAAGTAGCTAGCGACAAGTGAACCCTTAACCGTTGCAACCACCAACGCCACTAGGATTGCCAAGGGAATAGTCAGTTCTAGATAGGACACACCGACCGTCGCGATCGTTAGCACCATCAGTGCGACGAACACCATGACATAAACCTTAACGTGTTTTCTTATTTCGTCCGCGCTTGTGCCGCTCATGTTGCCTCCCACCTACCCTTACCGCTAGATCAATTCGAGTTCTACAGTAGATACAACACCGGAAACAGAAAAATCCAGACAAGATCTACGAAGTGCCAATAGAGACCAGCTGCTTCGATTCGATTTGTGAACTGCTCTGGTGCCGTTTTCCACATCTTGCTACCTGGTCCAACAAAATAGCCGATCACAATTATGCCACCGATGATATGCAAGGCATGCAAGCCAGTCAGCGTAAAATAAATCGCCAAAAAAGTGCTCTCGGACGGATAGAGGTGGTGCGAAAACTTATCGCCGTATTCGAACGCTTTCACGCCCAAAAAGAGCACTGCCAGTCCGACCGTTGAACCGCCGTATAACCTAAACTTGCCAAAGTCCTGCATCTTAAGCGACGCCCAAGCCATGACCATCGTCACACTCGACGCAATCAACACAATCGTGTTGAACGTTCCGATGGGCACCGACAAGATCGAAGCACCAACCGGCCACGTCTCGGCGCCGACGCGCAGGAGCACATAGGAAGAAAACAGCCCGCCAAACAGCATCACTTCGGACGCAAGGAATAACCAGATGCCGAGCTTGACGTTATTCAAGCCCGTATCTTCCCTACTTTCAACAGTATACGGAATTTCCATAACTCTCTGCGTCCTCTCCTAGCGTCGTTCGTTCTGTGG
>UINC01000698.1_pt1 | contig 13476 bp, 13 predicted proteins | sample 5385821 | NCBI WGS metagenome assembly UINC01 (sample SAMEA4666929, study PRJEB26691) | marine metagenome | isolation source: Pacific Ocean | place: Pacific Ocean | collected 2011-10-13 | reverse complement strand
TCCGGCCTCTTCGTCCCGAACGAAGCACGCTACCAGACTGCGCCACACCTCGACTATGCGTGCATTCTAGCATAGCACTGTGAAAATGGCAACGGAAGGTTCTTGAAGCTACTCAACGTAATATACTTTGCAGTGACACAATTTTCTGTTGTTGATCCTGTGTCGTGGCGTAGCGTTCAGCATGGATCAACTGCTTGAGCAATATTTCAGTCATTTCAGGATCAGGTTTTGCGTCTTCTCCATCTAGCTGCATGGCAAGAATTGTCATCTGCACATTTCGAATAATCAGTTTCGGCATAGTCCGTAGCAGAATATCTCGCTGTTTCAAGGCCTGCGCGATCTGGATATCAAACTCTGCTGAGAGCGCAGCCTGTTTCAAGGCCTCCAACGCTTTAAAATAGGTTTCGATTCTGAGATGCGTATTCAACTGTTCCTGTGCGGCGCGGATCATGCCAACTGCTTCAAGGTAATGTGTCTCAAATTCCGTTTCAACTTGATCCGGCGTGAAAACCGAGCGCGGTAGTTCTCCTGCGGAATGCGAAGCCAGCAAGTCAGGGGATTGAGTCAAACTCTGGTCAGTTGTACTGTAAAAATTCACTATGACTGAATTCCGGTCTGTAATCTCAATAAACGGAGGCAGGTCCAGAGCATCAGGATTAATCATCGCACGTAAAATAACCCGTTTCTGATGCTCCACATCAGTATCAATCTCCACATAACGCAAGTATTCATGATTCTTAAAGCCTGATACTTCACGGATTTTTTCAGAATTTGGAAAAATAATTTGCAGGAAAAATTGAGCTTTGTACCTTCCTGTTTCCGGATCCCTCATTTTAAATTCAACTACCTGATACGGAAACCAGTCAGGACTTGTTAAAAGCGGACCGTCAAAAACCACCTCAATTCCAAAACGCCAAATTCCTCTTAACTCATCCTCCTTTTGGAGCGGAATTTTTTTCAGTTCGCGGACTTTAAAAGTTTTCCGCAAAACACTAACATTTTCTGGATCCTCCTGTAATAAGGCCGTGCGCTGAAGAAACCCGAAGGCATCGGTGTAAGTAAAATATTCGCGGGAACCGTTTTCCAATTCCAAAACATAACGATAGCGCTCACCGAATCTATTGGTTGTCAAAAACTTTTTGTCTCCAGCCTGTAAAATTCGAAAGCGTCGTACTCCCAAAATCAAACTCTTTCCTTCCAAAACGTCATGTTTGCCAAAAGTTTTGACAAATGCAGTTGCATTCAAAACGGTGCGGTAAAATTCATTCTTGTCCAGCACACCAAAATCAGTACTCCCCTGTGAAGGAAAGACAAGTGCTCGATTTTTGCTGAGAATCAATTCGTCAGCATGTGTCCACTCGCGAATACGGTTTATCAACCACTTTCTACTAGAGCCATCATCAAGAATGGCCTGCAGATAATAATCGTCTTCCCCCCTGTTTTTCACAAAAACAGAAGCAATTTTTATGGATCTGAAAAACCCCTCATCCAGTACACCTGCCAGTTTGAGGGCTTTTTGCCGAGAAGTATATTCCGGAAAGGCAAATACCGGTAGATTGAAGGCGGCAAGAAACATGACGCCCGCAAGAACAAAATGGTATATTTTTTTATTCAAAATTATTTCCCACATAAATTTTCACATCGGTTGCCAAATTACTAACTCTGCTGTCCGGCACTGGTTCAAGAACCTGCTCACCCGGCAAAACCTCAGCCAAAATCAAAGCTGCTTTGAGGAAGTTTGCATGAAAGTAAATCTTAGTCTTGGGCAGGATTGTTTGCTCCCTGACCGAAGAAATATTGACAATTTTTAACTTCATACCCATCCGCTTTTCAATCATACGTTTCTGCTGGCGGTCTAGCATCACAGCAAGGCGTTGTGCTCCACCGAGATGAGGAGAAGCGTTAAGTATCGCAACATTCAGCTGATCGAAGTGGCGGAACGACATTAAGGCGGTTACAGGATGCAGAAGCATCGCCTCACGGAGATTGTTCTTGGGCGGCACTACTTTGGCTTCAACAACATTTTCCACCCTTTGTTCTTTTGTAGCAATAGTTTGAATTTTCTTTTTCTTTGGCTTCTGCAAGGCAAAGGTTAAACGGCGTGAATCTGATTTTTCTGAATCAAGCACCAGCATGTGTTCTTCTATACTTGAAATAGAGAGAATCACCTGGAAATCAATTCCTCCGCTTTCTGTACTAGTGATTTTTTCCTCAATCTTCAATTTCTCCAAAATACCATCATCCGAAAAGGAAGTTACTACTCTTTCAGGAAACAGCACATTATTGATAAAAGTATTAGGTAGAATGACGATGGTTTCAGTCTTAGAGTTTCCGGGAGTAATCTGGATATGGTGGAATTGTCCTGGATCAAAAAATCCCTGGAAGGTCAGAAAAGGAGTTTGTTTATCCGGAATCAATTCGAAGCGGTCAAGCATATGACCGGAATTTGTTTTATCTATCATGCTAGCGTCGTCACTTTCCTGTTGTTCAGGTTTAAAAACCTCTGGAGTTTTCTGCTCTTTCTGAGCTTTTAACTCGTTTTCATCTGAAGTCGGCGCGGGTTCTGTTTCTTCGGCCGTAGCTGCAGCATCTAGTGAAACTGGAAATTCATCCGCCTTCTTTTCTAGATCTTCAGTAATTTTTTCTTGTTCCAATTCTTGTTGTTTTTCTTCGCTTAGAGAATCCGAACTTTTCGTACTGCATCCAGTAAAAATGATAAACAGAAGCGCAAAGAAAATAATAAAAAATTTAAACATTTATCTCTATCTTAATACTGAAAGTACCGAACCTGCTGTAAGCAACAAAAACAGCAGACTGAGAGCTGAATAATGGGGATACTGCTTCATGAAACTGCAGTGGCTAAGGTGCATAATTGGGGTCTCCTGCCAGTACAACGGTGGTGGAGACACCCAACTTATAAATGCAGAAAATGAGCCACTATAGAAAAGCAATTATGAATCTGAGGTTTCGTCGGAGAAAGAAGAGTCTTGCTCTTCATCAGGAATGTCATCTCCCATCAATTTTTCAGGAGCAGTTTCAGTTATAGTTCCTGCTGTCGAGTCTGCAGAATTTTCCGAATCAACTGAAACTTCCTGCTTCACTTCAATGTCTTCATCACTTTCTTCCTCAATCACAGGAGCGATACCGATCACCTGTTCATCTGGTTCAAGATGAATCAGGCGATTCCCCTGTGTAACACGGCCGATTGTACGAATATTTTCAACAGGAATTCGGATCAATTTACCCAGCTGTGTGATAAGAAAAAGCTGAAAGTGCTCTTCAACTTCCAGCACATTCACAACCGGACCATTTGTGTCAGTAATCCGAATTGTGCGCATTCCATAGTTGCCCCTGTTTTTCGCCAATGTGTAATCCACTATCGGCGTCTTTTTTCCATACCCACCTTCTGTGACGGTAAGCAATTCGCCTGAACCTGAAAGTGCCAACGCGGATACCACCCTGTCACCTTCACGAAGCCTGACACCTCTCACACCACGAGCCTGCCGTCCCATGGGACGCAAAGTTGATTCATTTACACGTAAGCCCATACCGTCACGTGTTGCAAAAAATAATTCTTGATCTCCATTTGTAAGTTGAACAGAAATCACCGAATCGCCCTCGTCCAAAGTAATTACACGTAAGCCGGTAACACGAATTTTTGCACAATCCAGCATTGGTGTTTTTTTAGCGACACCTCCTTCTGTACAAAGGAAAATGTATTTGTTTTCAGCTTCTTCAGGTACATTTAAGCAGGAACATATTGATTCACCTTCACGTAATGGCAACAAATTGATCGCCGCCTTTCCACGTCCAGTCGGGCCAGCCTGAGGAAGTTCAAAAACTTTTTTGCGGAAAACCTGACCTTTGTTAGTGAAAAAGAGCAGGTAATCATGGGTTGAGGCGACAAATAACTGCTCGACAAAATCTTCATCTTTGGTGCCCATACCCAGGCGTCCCTTGCCCCCCCTACGCTGCAGTCTATATTCACTGACCGAACTGCGTTTGATGTAGCCCTCACGTGAAAGTGTGACCACCATGTCTTCTTCATTGATCAGTTCCTCAATTAGAATCGAACTGTCACCTTCAATAATTTCGGTTCGGCGTTCGTCACCATATTTGTCACGGATTTCAGTACTCTCGTTGCAGATTATCTCGATAACCCGCTCATCTTTTTCAAGAATGTCCTGATAGTCAGCAATCGCTTTTCCTACATCCTCATGCTCCGAACGGATTTTATCCTGTTCCATGCCAGTCAAGCGCTGCAATTTCATATCTAAAATTCCATGTGCCTGACGTTTGGAAAGACCATAGCGCTCCATCAAAACATCTTCAGCTACCACCCCACTTTCAGCTTTGCGAATAATTTCAAGCACATCATCCAGGTTTTCCAGGGCAATCATCAGACCCTCAAGCAGGTGCATCCGGTTTTCCGCCTGCCGCAGTTCGAAACGTGTCCGACGTGTAACTACCTCAATCCGGTGCTGTAGAAAGAATTCCAACATTTGTGTCAAAGTCAGAATCTTAGGCTGCTTATCCACAATGGACAGCATGATAATCCCGAAACTTGACTGCAAAGCAGTGTGTTTATATAGATTGCTCAAAACAACATCCGGAGTTTCACCTCGTTTGAGTTGAATGTAGATGCGCATACCTTTGCGGTCGGATTCATCACGCAAATCAGCAATGCCCTCAATTTTCTTGTAGCGCACCGCGTCTGCAATTTTTTCCAGCAGATTCGACTTGTTGACCATAAACGGCAACTCGTCAACAATAATCAAATCTCTTCCGTCTTTGCTTTGCTCAAAATGCGTTTTTGCGCGAATCCTGATGACTCCACGTCCTGTACTGTATGCATCATAAATCCCACTCTTGCCAATAATTGTCCCGCCGGTTGGAAAGTCCGGTCCAGGAACGAATTCCATCAACTCCTGAATTGAGGCTGAGTGTCGGTGGTCAATGTAGAACACAAGCGCATTCATCAACTCCTTGAGATTATGCGGAGGAATATTGCTCGCCATGCCAACTGCAATGCCAGTGGAGCCATTCGTCAGCAAATTTGGAATCCGTGACGGCAATACTACCGGTTCTTCCAGGGAATCATCGTAGTTTGGAATAAAATCAACAGTTTCTTTTTCTAAATCAGCTAGCAAGTCATGAGCTATTTTCCTCAACCGAACTTCGGTATAACGCATAGCCGCAGGAGAATCGCCATCTACCGATCCAAAATTACCCTGTCCATCTATTAACTGGTAGCGCATGGAAAAATTTTGGGTGAGTCTGACGATTGTATCGTAAACAGCAGCATCACCATGCGGGTGATATTTACCAATGACGTCACCAACTACGCGCGCAGATTTGCGATAGGGTTTATTGAAATCGTTTCCCTGTTCGCCCATTGAAAATAGTACGCGTCGGTGAACCGGTTTCAAACCATCCCTTACGTCCGGAAGGGCACGTCCGACAATGACACTCATTGCATACTCCATGTAGGAGTCGCTCATTTCGTGAACTATATCCGATTCAATAATTTTTTCGCTCATGGTTCAAATAGTTGAGGTTTTTGGTTGGACTCTTAATAATTCCAATTGTTCAATCAAAGCTTTTCTACTTCATAAACACGATCACGCTTTTGGAGCACCACTACTGTTTGCATCACGTCTCCCTGCTTAATCTCATCGACCACTTCCTGCCCTTCAGTAACTTTACCAAAAACAGTATGCTTACCGTCCAAGTGAGGTGTGGGACCGTGTGTGATGAAAAACTGGCTTCCGTTGGTTCCAGGTCCGGCGTTAGCCATTGAGAGAACGCCGGCGCTATCATGCCGACGATCCGGTGCACATTCATCATCAAAATCATAGCCAGGTCCACCAGTTCCGGTTCCATGTGGACATCCGCCTTGGATCATGAAATCCGGAATTACACGATGGAAATTCAGCCCGTCATAATACCCTTTTTCGATTAGAGAAATCATGTTGGCTACCGTGTTCGGAGCTTCGTCTTCAAACATTTCAATGGTTATATTGCCACGCTCAGTTTGGATTTGAATTTTTGGAAGTTTTTCGGAAATTTGTGTTTCACTCATTGTTCTTTCCAAGTAATGGTTGTACCTCCTGTTTTGTTTGTATAAAATTTCTAATCATTATTTATCTGCCGAAGAGTCCGTGTCATCTTTGGCAGATAAAGCAGAAAGATCTCCCAGTCCGAGGGAAGAAAGATCAAAGTTAGAAATAGCAGATGAGGTTTCTGCATCCACCCACTGATCATTTTCAAACAGCAGCAGCTTTGCTACTCCGCGAAAAGGACTATAAATTTTCAGGAACGAATCCTCATCCTCTCCCTCAAGCGTCAAATGGGTATCTGTCTCTTCAACAATTTTACCAGCATATTTGACTGACAAAGATTTCGGAAAAGTAACTCGTTTATCTTCAATTTTCATAATCATCTAATTTAGAGTAGGCAGAAATGTGTCTGAGATTATTCAGGCACTAAAGTGTCAAGACGAGCAATTGCATGTACTGGAGCATCACTTCCAGCCATCAGGTCATTGAGGGCTGCATAGACAATCCGCTGTTTCTCCAAGGTACGTTTCCCTTCAAAAACAGGAGAGATTACCTGGATCTCAAAATGTCGTCCGTCCCCGCCAACTTCGACAGTTGAGTCTGCAACAGATGTTTCGATCGCCTCCTTGATTTGTTCTTCGATAGTTTGCTGACTTCCTGTTACAACCATAAAAACTCCTGCATTAAATTTACATCCAACTTGGTTTAAAATCTTCTTCCTGTTCCGGCGGCTCAAACATAAATGAAGTTTTGCAGCCGCACGAACCCTTGGCTGATGGATTATTGAATTTAAGCCCGCGATCCATCAAACCATAACTCCAGTCAATTTCAGTATCCTTGATATATAGATGGCTTTTTTTATCAACCAGAATTTTTAATTTATGTGATTCAAACTCCAAATCAAATTTCGTCTTTTTTGAGTCAAAATCCAGTGTATAGGTAAACCCAGAACACCCTCCACCTTTTACACCTACACGAACACATACATCTTCTGCCAATTCATTTTTCTGCATGATTTTCTGAATTTCCTTTGCCGCGTTTTCAGTGAGTGTTATCATGGGTTCTCCAGTGTCAGTGTTCTTCGCTGACTAAGTTACGGTTCCACTCCGGAATTTCAACAATTACTGCCTGCGTACCATTCGGCACACATTGGCAACCAAGACGTGATTGAGGCTCCAGTCCTGGAGCCAAATCCAGCATATCCTCCTCATCGTCAGTTGCCTCGTTGCAGCTTTCAAGTCCCTGCCGCACAATGATATGGCAGGTGGAACAAGCACAAACTCCTCCACAAGAATGGTCCATATCTATTCCTGCATCCAAGGCTGCATTAAGAATGGAGCCTGGAAGTCCATCAGATTCTGTTGAAATATTTTCCGATAATACCTCCACTTTTTTCTGCATCGGCAGAAAAGTGATTTGATAGTCAGACTCAGGCAACTTAAAGTCCTGTTTCTCAATATATGGATTGGTGCCTGACATAAAAAGTTTGGACAAGGTTGAAATAAACTTCACCCTCGCAATTATACTTAATTTACCACAGAAAATCAATGTCAAAAGCAATAATTTCAGAATTTTTCCACTACTCACCATATGGAAAGATCCATAGAAATTTAGTTGTATTTTTTTAGGAAACCTGAGTAAATAGTAAATCGAAATTCTGATCTGAGGTTTGGGTGGTTCAAATCCCCTCAATTGCGTCAGTGAACATCAGTACTATGAGCAAAATCAAACAATTTAATAACACTTTCACTCCATTTTTCCTCTATTTATGAGCCTTTCCACAGAAACCTCTTTCTGGATTATCTTGGGTATAATTGCCCTTCAGATCATGGAATTTATCTACCATGGAAACTACTTTGGAGGAAGAAGAAGGAAAACAAACAATAGAATAAACGAGAGTAAAAGAGCATCTTTGTGAATAAAAAAACATTCATCCAGTTGATCCTGTGCTTTTCCATTTCGCTGGTATCATGGTCTGTTGATGCTCATCAACCAGTTTTGAGCTCCAAAAGTGCAAACACTGCTAAAGCACCTTATATCATCGAGGAGCCCGAAATCTCCAAGGCGATTTTTTCCGAACTCAAGGGAAAGCCACATTACTACCGTATTGACAGCGAATCTAAATTCAAATTTTACGCAGGTATTACAGTGCCCAAAATCGATGACTGTCCACTTGCAGAAAAGTTTTCCTTCGAAGTCCTTGATACCAACTTCAGACTTATTGAACGGAAAGATGGTGAAAACTTTAACTGGTGGCCTTGGTATGAAAAACATGGAGAAAAATGGTACTGGATCGGACCAGAGATTGGAGAGAAATTCAAATCCAACAGAGTTTACAAGGAGGGGACTTACTACCTTCGAATTTTCAACAGATTTAACACCGGTAGATACGTATTGGCAGTAGGTGACACTGAAAGCTTTCCTTTTACCGTCATTGTTCGAATGCTATTTACAATGCCCAAAATTAATTCTGCTTTCTGGGACGATGTTAATTGTCCAGATACCAAAAAGGATAACTGATGGGTTTATTGGTAAACTATTGTAATCCATCCAACTATGGTTCAGGAATATTGACTGATTTAGTCTATCAGCAGACCGCTGCTTTCTAACTAACAGTAAATGTATTTAACAACTGAGCTTCAAATGTGGCTACTATGGAACTATTCCATGCTAGAGCAAACAACTCGGTGTTTGATCAAACTAATTAAAAGTATTAAAAAAGAAAATTAAGATTTGCAAAAAAAATTAGCATTTTTATTTACCATTTTTATCTTAATTCAATCCAGTGTTTCTGCGATTGAAAGACGAACGGAACAATTTCCCACAGATTTTGGCTATTTAGCTTTACCGTTGCCATACATCATTCCTGGAGCTGGTTCAGGGTTCGGTCTTCTAGGTGGTTTCAACAATGTTCAATTTGGAGGCACGGAAACTACTCTTGATCTTTTTGCTATAGCTATAGCCGGTGATATTGGCGGAAATATTTTACTTGCTACCGATATTCCGGTTATTCCGAAAACGTTTCTGCTTGATTTCGGTCAAGGAAACTTTGACAAGGGATCATTCAGATCATATCGTAACCGGAGGATGAACTCTGACCCCGATGACTATGTAATTAGTGAGCTTTCAGATACCAAATTTAAATTTGCTCGCCTAACATTGACTCTTTTCGATAGAATGTTTGATATTTTCGGTTTCCAAACCAAAAACGAATCTACTCTTTCTGCAATAAGGGACAAGGACGGGGAACTAATCTATGAGGCTAATCAAAGTTTCGAAGGTGTTTCAAGTAGCTATGGTTTTCAAATTGATTGGACAGACGACAGGACAGATCCGCAGAAAGGTTTGAAACTTATTTATACTACTTCTGATTCTCCCGCCAGAAATTCTGATTCCCCGGATTATTTTGTACAGAATTATAACCTGACATCCTATATCCCTGTTTTAAGCTACAGCACCGTTGCTCTCAACTGGTATCGCTCCGATGCAACCGTTCGTAAACAGGGGAATACTGATTTGGATTATTTGATTGCCAAAGAAACTGCTACCTGTTTCTCCAACTGTGATCCAGAAACAATAAACGTACTAGCAAAAAATCGACAGGCAACAAATACTTATGGTTCAGGAGGAAATCTTGGAGGGACAGAGAGGTTAAGATCGTATGTAGGAGGTCGCTACAGCGGGGCACATGTTGAATCCAGGGGTGCAGAATTCCGCTGGAATCTATCAGATGAAAAAACTGCGTTCGACTGGTATTTTATCAAAGATATCAGAACAGGATTTCAATTGGCATTCTTTTATGAGGAAGGCACTGTAGCAGATAAAGCAAGTGAACTGTGGCAGGAAAAAAGGACCTCTGCGGGTGTAGGGACAAGAGTGGTGACAAGTTCTGGATTCGTATACCGTTTAGATTTTGCCACAGGCCAGGAAGGTGGTTCTACAATCATTATTTTTGATTATCCATGGGGAACCTTTGGTCAATGAGCTTAAAATCTTCCCTAAACATTTTTCAATTTATTATGATTATTAAAAAAACGTGCTGTTGTTACTTATCAAAATTGGGATTTTATAAACGCGAGCAAATCCAGATTTGCCCATTCACGAACGCCTAGTGCTCTCCCGAGAATAACACCTTTTGGATCAATAAGATAAGTTACGGGAATATTTTTGACTCCATAGAGTCTGGTTATTTCCATATCAGGGTCGGCCAACAGAGGGAATGTGAAACCATATTTTTCAGCAAATTTGCTGATTTTAATTTTATCTTCTCCCATCCCCACAGCCAAAACAACAAGTTTTTCTTCACCAATTTCCTGATATGCCCTTTCAAAATCCGGCATTTCCTTTAAACAAGGCAAACACCAGGTAGCCCAAAAATTCAACAACACAAAACGACCCTGATAGTCCTCCAGGTGCACTGTTTTACCATCAGGAAGTTCTCCTGCAAAATTATGAGCCTCAATCCAAATAGTCGCAGGAGTAATACGAAGACTTTCCAGCAACTTGCGCTCTGCATCAGCTAAGGTGGCCTGTCTGCTCTGTGCAGATTGCAAAATAAGAACGAACAAGCAGAGCAACAAAAAGAGCTGAAGCCATATTTTTTTTAAGAATAATAAATTAAAACCGATCATGAAAGATTTTCACAAAATTTTGTATAGAGAATTTCTCTCATTTTGAGGCAAAGATTATTAATAGATGAACCACTTCATAATACGTCAAAACCGGTTGCCTCACAATCAGGAATACGAGATTTTCACTCAAAGCAGTTGCCTACAGGAGGCCAGTTATAAATCACACGCACAAAATCATAGTTTTCAACAAAGCCCTCTTTGAGCAATAATTCTCTAAAAACTCTCTGTCCTTTAGACTCTCCAATCGACATTATAATCAGAGCGTCCCGGAAATTATTCAGGAATTCTGGAGGAGGCAAATCTGGAAAGCCCCAAGCGGGCCAGCCTTTCACCAGACGGCCCGGCGGCCCCGGACGATTATCCACAAAGCCCAGCAGCTGAACTTTTCGGTCAGCAAAACTTTGTGCCGATTGCCGGCCGGTTGGCCCCGAGCCTACGATTAGCACACCTTTGCGTTTTTTGAGTAGGCCAAACTCCAAAAGATAATGTACTTTTGCATCAAACATGGCTGGACGTTTGTACATCGCTTCTATTCTCGAGAGGCGGCCCTGAGCGTGATATTTTAGCACCAGCTTTTCCGGATGCTTACCTAATTTTGCTCCTCTTCCGTATGCCCGCATAATTGCGTCATAATCCTCTGCCCATGGATTTTCAGAGTAACCGCCAATTTTATTGAACAATTCCCGCGTTGCAAAAAAAGTTGGATGTACTATTGGAGATTCTGCAAATAAATCACATTCAATTTGTTCATGAGAAATCAGGGCATTGCTCCAAGATTGATATTGAACTCCACTATCCGGAAGTGGACCTTTATCAGTGAAACCCTCAACCCTGCAGCCAATCAACTCCAATTCGGGATTATTTTTCATGAACTCCAGCTGCTTTTGCAATCGGGTTTTATGCATCCTGTCATCAACGTCCATCCGAGCGATATACTGCCCTTTGCACTCAGTCAGTCCAGTGTTAAGTGCCGAGACAATCCCATGTGGTTCAGTACGAATCATCTGTATTCTTGAATCACGCTGACTCGCTTTTTTCAACAAGTCCGGAGTTTCATCAGTTGATCCATCATCAACTACCACCAGTTCGTAATCCGTCATACTCTGGTTTTCAATGTCAGCAAGACAGTTCCGTAACATAGAAACATCGTTTCGGACAGGCATCAGGATGGAAATTTTTGCTGCAGACTTCAAAATTCTCCGCTAGAAAAATCTGTTGCTAAAAGAATCTTAAGTATTTTATCTCGTTTATTTTTTGGCTGATTAAGCAGAATCACAAAATAAAGCGGGTCCCTGCCGGGCAAATATCCGGCCATGCTGTAAACGCCACTGAGAGTTCCGGTTTTGAATAAAATACCATTGTCTCCATGCAGCAAATTCTGATACGGCGCAAAGGCCCTTAACAGGTGCCAAATGGCTTCCGGAGTCAAACGATTTTTCCTGGAGATTCCTGAACCTTCCACCAGCATAAATTGCTCCTTAGAGATTACGAGTTCTTTTTGCAAATATTCTGCAAGTGCGCGTGTTCCTTTTTCCAACGTAGCTGGAGGTCCGTAATGCTGCATTCCAACTGTTAATAAAAGCTGATTAGCAGTAAAGTTGTTGGAATAGCGCAGCATGCCAGCAATTACTTCCTTTAGTGTTAATATATTTCTGTGAGTGTAAACTAAGCGATCTCCGGAACTGACAGAACGTAAAGCAACTTTCTTGCTACTAAAAGAAAATCCTTCCCTGCGAAAAAATGATTGTACCAGTTCCCCTGCATAAGTAAAACTCAAGTCTGGAGGAATGATGATGCGACGGGTTCCGGGAGTCAACTTTTTCCCCAGACGGCCCGCCAAAAGAGTCAGTGGTGTTTGTTCTTCGGCGGAAGTAACAAAACCATTTGAGTCAACTTTAAGATAAACAGTGTTGAAATTGACTACCAATGCGCCATTCCGAGCATCAAAAGGATTGTTTGAAATTGCAATTCCCGGGATATTAATTTTTTCACTAAAAAGCGTGGTGTCAAAAAACACACTCTTCAATTTTTTTGGCAGATTTGGAAGCAGACTGATTTGTTCCGCAATTCGTTGCCATTCTTCAGAAACTAAATATGGATCGCCACTGCCTTTGATAACAAGTGAATGATTTTGATCCAGATAAAATTCAGTACTGTAACTGAAATCGGGCCCCAAATAATGCAAAGCTGCCAGCGCAGTTGCATATTTAAGAACGGAGGCTGGTACCAGCAATGGCTTGATTTTTGGAGGATAACGATAGAGTACCCGCTGCTCACTGGCGACCAACACACTTCCGTTGCTGACCAAAGATTTTAGCTGAATATTCAACTTCGTTTGAGCAGGATTTGCTGCCCACAAAACGAAAGAAAACAAATAAATAAAACCCGTTCCAAGCATCAGTCTAAGCGTTTTCCCTTGCATTAGCTACGGCTTCCCATTAGGATTGGTATTTTCCAAGAATATAATTTTTTCACACCTAAAAAGGCATCATGATCACAAAAAAAATCCTTGTTACCCCAGGAGACGGGATTGGCCCGGAAGTGACAGGACAGGCAATTCAAGTTTTAAAAACTGTTGCACCACGTTTTGAACTTCAACTGGAATTAACCGAAAAACCTGTAGGCGGAGCAGCTTACGATTTAGCAGGCACTCCAATTCCGGATGAAACACTTGAAGCCGCAAAAAACTCAGATGCAGTTCTGCTTGGTGCAGTAGGCGGCCCCAAATGGGAACCACTTGATTTTTCGGTGCGTCCTGAACGCGGATTGCTGAAATTACGCTCCGA
>UINC01000697.1_pt1 | contig 13477 bp, 11 predicted proteins | sample 5385821 | NCBI WGS metagenome assembly UINC01 (sample SAMEA4666929, study PRJEB26691) | marine metagenome | isolation source: Pacific Ocean | place: Pacific Ocean | collected 2011-10-13 | reverse complement strand
GATTCGGTGACCGAGAGCATCACCACGCTCCGTCCGTCCGGCACGACGAACTCCGGCGGCGGCGGACGGTAACTTCGCGAGGCTCGTAGCGCGCTTCGCCACAGATCGATGAGTTCCTGATGTCTTTCAATCGTAGCCCGGCGTGGACCGACTGCCCGCCAAAGGAGAGTAACGATGTTGCAGAAATTGTCGCTGTGCGTGGTCCTGATTGCCATCACCGCCCTTGCATGGCCGGGGAACGCCTTGGCTCAGTTGTCCGACACAGAAGCTTGGGCCTCCCACCTATCGAACACTTATCGCGTCGTGCCCAATGTGACTTACGGAACGGCCAATAACAGAGAGAACAAGGTCGATCTCTACCTACCGCGTGGCGTCGACGGCCCAGTGCCGGTGCTGATGTACATCCATGGTGGCGGCTGGGTTGGCGGTTCGAAGGAAGGTAACGTGCTGCGGTTACTGCCGTGGCTCGAGCGTGGCTGGGCCGTGGTCAACGTGCAGTATCGGCTAGGCGCCGTCTCACTGGCGCCAGCGGCCGTCGAGGACTGCCTGTGCGCGCTTCGCTGGGTCATTCGGAATGCCGAACGGTACGACATAGACACGTCGCGTATCGTCACTACGGGGAACTCGGCGGGGGGGCACCTGGCTCTAACGACCGGCATGGTCCCGGCTTCAGCCGGGCTCGATCGGCAGTGTCCCGGGAACGAGGAGCTGGCCGTGGCGGCGATCATCAATTGGTACGGCATTACCGACGTGGGAGATCTCCTCGACGGGCCCAATACGAAGAGCTATGCGGTGCAGTGGATGGGGAGTATGCCTGACCGCCATGAGATTGCCGAGCGCGTGTCTCCGCTGACGTATGTGCGATCCGGATTGCCGCCTATTCTGTCGATTCATGGAGACGCCGATCCGACCGTGCCATACCAGCATGGCGTTCAGCTTCACGAGGAGTTGTCCAGGGTCGGTGTGACCAACCAGCTGCACACCGTGCCGGGTGGGAGACATGGCGGTTTCAATCGTGATGAGACGGTGGCCATATTCGAGACTATCGACCGGTTCCTGGTCACGAACGGCTTGGCGGCCGCTGGTTCGCGGGAGACGACAGGGGGACAGTGAGGGTGACCTCCTTGGGACTCCAAGACGCAGGACGCAGCCGCCACGAGGTCCGTGTGGTGCTTTTGGCGGTCGCTGTCGGCTGGCTGGCCGCGGGGTCAGCGTCGGCTCAGGGCTTGGGTCCCCTGGTGGAAGCGTTCTGGGCCGCCGGGTCGGTCGACGAGATTGACGAGGCGGTCCAGACGGTCCTCGCACTTGACCCCGAGATCGGACCGCTCTTTACCCGCGTGCGGGCCGGGTCGTCCTACGATTCCAACGCGTTGCGAGGGCGCCAGCTCTTGACCCGCGCGAACACCGACGGTGTCACGTTTCGCTACGAGGCCTATATCCCAGAGAACTACGACCCCACCCGACGCTATCCGGTGCGCATGTATCTGCACGGTGGCGTGTCCAGGCCCCGGCGTGACGAGCCGCCGTTCTGGCGGAACGCTGAGCCTTATCTGCGCGACGACACCATCGTTGTGTTTCCCGAATCGTGGGGTGAGGCGATGTGGTGGCAGGCCAACCAGATCGAGAACCTGGGCGGGATGCTGAATGACCTCAAGGCCCGCTACAACATTGACGAGAATGCTGTGTATCTAATGGGGGTGTCTGACGGTGCTACCGGAGCCTTCTACCACGCGTTCAAGGCGCCGACCCCTTGGGCGGGGTTCCTGTCATTCAACGGGCACCCGGTGGTCTTGGCCAATCCGTCGACTGGGGCCGACGGGCAGATGTATGTAACGAATCTGCGCAACAAGCCGTTCTTCGCGGTCAATGGTGGACAGGACCGGCTTTACCCGATCAGTTCGGTGCTGCCGTTCTTCCAACTGTTCGTCGATGCTGGCATCTCCTTAGACTTCCGGCCAAAGCCGGAGGCGGGCCACAACATGCAATGGTGGCCGGAGGAGACCGATACCGTTGACCAGTTCATTCTCACCCGCAAGCGGGTTCCTCTACCTGACCGCCTTGTCTGGGAGACTGAGTCGACGGAGCGTTTCAATCGTGCCCACTGGCTGGTCATCACCGAGTTGGGGACCGTGGAGGGGGAGAATGACTTTGCCGACGACGAGTTCAACCAGATCCAGCCAGCGCCATCCGGAGTACCGATCGGTTTCAACACAATCGGTGTGCTAGACACTGGTGGCATCCAGCTGATCGACATCATCCAAGGGTCGATGGCCGAGGTGGCTGGCGTGCAGCCTGGCGACGTGTTGGTGGAGATGAACGACCGTCCTGTCGCGAATGTGGAGGACCTACGTGACGCGGTGCAGGCGCCCCGCGACGAGCCGGGAATGTCCGTGAGTGTGATGCGAGACGGTGCGCGGCTGTCGTTTACTTTGGTGCCTCCAGACACCGTGCCGGCGCCACCGCCCAGTGAGGCGTTTCCGCTGCCCGAGCTGTCTGGCCGCGTACAGCTCCTGCGTGACGACAATCACATCGACGTGGTGACCCGTGGTGTTCGTCGTTACGCGTTGTTACTGTCACCCGAGCAGTTCGACTTTACCCAATCGTTCAGGGTCACTACCAACGGTCGCGTTTCGTTCGAAGGCATGGTGGAGCCAAGTCCTGAGACGCTGCTGCGGTGGGCGGCTCGCGATCGCGACCGGACGATGCTCTTTGGTGCACAGCTTGATATCGAGGTGGAAGCACCCTAAACCGCGCCTCTTTGCCCCACGGGGTGTCGTTTGACTGACGGGGACAGGTTCCGCGCGAGACTGTGTCGATGGCGGCCCCGCTGGTGAAGCTCTGCATCGTCGCTAACGTGGCAGACGCTCACCTGCTGACGGCGTTGCTCGAACAGGAGGGGATTGCGGCGGTCGTCCGCGGCGACGGATTCGTGCCGTTGCAGGGCGGTTCTCTCTTTCGGATGGAGACGCGGCCCTCGGTATGGGTTCTGGATGACGACAGCCTGGAGCGGGCCAAGGAGCTGGCGAAAGAGTTCGGTCAGGAGGCGGGCGGTGCAGACGCACCCAGCTGGCGCTGCCGGTGCGGCGAGACCAGCGAAGCGCAGTTCAGCGAGTGCTGGAATTGCGGTCGGCCAAAACCCCCGGTCCCGAGTGCTGCCTAGCGCCGGCCTTTTGGTATTACTCCGGAGGGGGCGACTGCTCTCCCGTGGACAAAACGGTCTTATACTCGCCTGACCTTCAACCAGTCATTGTGCTGCTTATCTCCCATGGCCAACCATAATTCCGGTCTCGCTTGGAGCCGACGACGCGTCCTCGCCGCACTGTTTGGGCTAGGCGCGGTCGCTCCATTCTTTCGGGGGGGGCGTGACGGACCCGGCGACTCGGTGTTGCTGCGTTACACGGCACATGTTCCCAACTCCCACGGGCTCTACCGCGAGGTCTTCGTGCCCTGGGTGGAGATGGTGGTGGCGCAAACGGAGGGACGGATTCGTTGGGAGCATTATGTTGATGGATTGCTGCACGGGCCGCTCGACGGCTTCAAGGCCGTGGCTACGGACATCACCGACTACACGCACGCGTACGCTACGTACCAGCCGGGAAGCTTCCACCTGACCCACGGGCTCCAATTGCCGTTCCTCTTCGCTAACTCGGGCGTGGCGGCACTGGTCGCTGAGGAGCTGTACCCGGAGTATCTAAAGGGCGAGTACGAGCGAATGAATGTCTACCTGGCGCACTGTGACTCGACAACCGCCTACGACATCCTGTCGAAAACGCCAATTCGGGTGCCCTCGGACATTCGCGGGCTGAAGGTTCGCTCGACAGGTGGGCTCATGGCCGAGATTCTCCGGCAAGTTGATGCCGTTCCCGTCGTGCTGGCCGCGGCCGAAACCTACACAGCGTTTCAGAGAGGCATCATTGACGCGGTCGCGGTGGGAGCACCCGACATGGCGGCCTATCGACTTTACGAGATCGGTAACTACTACCTGCCGATCCGACTCACGCACACCGTCATTCAGTACTGCCTGAACCCACGCACGTTTGATGGCCTGCCGATCGATCTTCGCGTGCCGCTCTACAATCTTTTCCGCTTACGGGGGCAGGTTGCTCACCAAAATTACTATGGCGGCGAGGCGCTGGAGAGCGCCATCGAGACACTCACGGACGCGGGCGTCGAGCGGCTCGACCCTACGCCGGCCGAACGCCAGCGGTGGGTGGATGCGGTCCGGCCTCTGGAGCGCCGTTTTGTCGAGGAGAACGAGAGCCGCGGTCTTCCCGCGGCTGCCTTTGTGCGCGAGGCGAGAGAGCGCGCCGCCCGGTACGAGGAATGGACTGACCAGGAACTTTGGGACCACGTGTCTGCGCGCCCCGTGCAGGGCATCATCACGTTGTGAGCGCCAGCGAGAGTCTAGGAGGGAGGAAACATGACTGCGATGCTGGCCTGGTTCGACCTGGCAGCTGAGTGCGTTGACCGCTGGTCGGAGAGGGCATCGCATGAGCTATTCCGGCTGGGCGTCTATGTGACGATGCCTGCGCTCGTCGCGCTGGTTACACTCGACGTGGCCCTCCGTTACGTGTTCAACGCGCCGCTGCAGTGGGGTCGTGATGCCAATGGGTTGCTCCTGTTGATGACGCTTTTCTGCGCGCTTCCACATGCCTGGGACCGCGCGTATCACATTCGGATGGAGGTCTTTTACATTCGCCTGCCCGATGCCGGTAGACGTGGAGTCGACGTGCTCGCTTCGGTCGCTGCCGTCGTTGTTTTCGGGTTCATGGGCGTACAAGGGGCACGCTTTGTCCCCTTCATGTTCGGGACGGGGGAGACGGGCGAAGACCTCAGCTTGCCGTTGTGGCCCTTCATGGGCTTCCTGTCGATGTGCGCGTTCGTTCTGGTCGCGCGGGTGTTCGCGAACCCAGCGGCGATGGAGGGTCACCCGCAGTCCCCGACACGCCGGCAGGGTGTCGGGTCTGTCGGGGAACCCTTGGCTTCCGAAAGTGACCTGGCGCCCAGAGACGACATTGCCTCGTGAGTCTCACAGTTGTTGGACTCATCGGGATCGGTGCGATGCTCGTGCTCCTTATTCTGGGAGTGCCGATCGCCGTGGCGATGGCCGTTACCGGTGTCACCGGGCTCTGGCTTCTGGAGGGACCGGGCCCCGCTCTTGCACACACGCTGCTCGTTCCGTGGAACGAGGGACGCAGCTTTGTCCTCGTTACCATCCCTCTGTTTGTACTGATGGGGCAGCTCTTCTTTCAGACGGGACTCGCGTCGGACCTCTATCACGGCGTCCGCAGTTGGATTGGCAAGGTCCCGGGTGGGATGGCCATTACGTCAGTCGTCGCTTGTGGCGCGTTCGGTGCGGTCACGGGCTCCAGCATTGCGACCGTGGCGACGATGGGAACGATCGTCATGCCCGAGATGCGGCGCTACAACTACCATCCCCGCCTAGCAACCGGCGCACTTGCTGCGTCTGGGACGCTCGGCATCCTGATTCCTCCCAGTCTCATTTTTATTTTTTACGGGGTCATGACGGAGACGTCGATCGGCGCGCTCTTTATTGCCGGTATTGTTCCAGGGATTTTAACCGCGGCCATGTTCTCCGCGATCATCCTTGTTAGGTGCGTCTTCACGCCCACTTTGGGGCCGCCCGGACCAGGGGCGACGTGGCGCGAGCGAGGAGCCGCGACGGTGGGCCTCCTACCGATCCTGACGTTGTTTTTTCTGGTCATCGGTGGGATCTACGTGGGGATCTTCACTCCCACCGAGGCCGCCGGGGTCGGGTGCGCCGGCGTGTTGCTGATGGCGATGTTTCGGCGTCGGCTCACGACGGCGGCCATAGGTAAGGCTCTTGAGGAGACCGCCCTGGTGAGCGCGATGATTTTTGCCATCATCGTCGGCGGATATTTGGTAGCCCGCTTTCTGGCGGTTACTGGGCTCACTGAGCAGCTGGTGTCGGTCTTGGTCGGGATGGAGCTCGGGAGGGTGCCCTTCCTCATGCTGTTGGTAGTGCTCTACCTAGTGCTGGGTGCGATGGTCGACGTTTTTGGAATGCTGGTGCTGACGATCCCGTTTGTGATGCCTGTTGTCGGCGAACTGGGGATCGATCCGATCTGGTTCGGTGTCTTTGCGGTGATGATGGCGGAGCTCGCTCTCGTGACGCCACCGATCGGCGCCAACGTCTTCGTGATGCGGCGAACCGCGCCAGAAGTCCCTATGGGTGACATCTTCATGGGAGTGCTGCCCTTCGTGGTCGGCGAGTTGATTCTCATCGCGTTGATCATTGTTTTTCCGGAAATCGCCTTGTGGCTACCAGGGAGGATGGGCTAGTCGCGGTTGCAGAGCGCCGACCGGCGTGGATGACTGGTTGGCGGGGACCTTCTGATGGCCTACGGTTCGTGGGGCTTCACGACGGTTGTAGGCGCCACAGCTTTGCCTTCAGCGGTCTGCATTCGACGGTGCGACGTCGGCAAAGTGGTGGGTTGGTGCCAGGATTGCAGTCTACGGGCCTTCAATTTGCACCGTGACGCCCGCGTTCTGTTGTAGCCGGTCGAGCAGCGCCTCTCCCATCGCCGATGCCGGCGTGTGGATGCCTCCACTGGACGTGAGCGAATCCCGCGCAAGACATATGGCTGACTCCGCGAGCATCTTTGCGGTGGAACCGTAGCCTGGGTCACGATCGCCGGTGAGCCTGGCACGCAGCGTTTCGCTTGAGTCGCTCGGATGTTCGGCGAGTAAACGTACGTCCCAGTACCCTGCCTCTCTGACCCGCCTCGACGGGCCTTCGCCAGGAGCGGGCATGCGCGACGCTGCTGCGCGGCGCACCGGGCCGACCGTCATTGCTGCCATGCCGACGCGCAGCGCGGTGGCAAGTCCTAGGGCCTTCACGAACCCGAACGGGCCGCGGCCCATCAACATCGCCTCTTCGTAGCGGAAGTCCGGACCATACGCGTTCGCGAGGAGCGCGTTTGAGCGGCGTACCACGCGTGTGTCGACATTGGCCATGATGAAGGGGCCTGTCCATTGCCCGAAGTCTGCGTCCCAGGCGATGCGAAACGAATCAGGGTCGTCTGGTCCGTTACGCTGACCCCTAGGATTGATCGCATACGGGTTTTCGTTTCGTCGTCTGACTTCGGGGTCGCGGCTCTGCTCCTCGAGCATGTTGATGGCACTCGCGGCAGTGCCGCCGCTCGCGCCGCCCTTGAATCCAGCCACGCGGAGCTTGACGCGTTTTCCCGGTACGCTGTGACGCGCCTTCATTGCTTGCTGCACGAAGAACACACCGAGATCGGCGGGGATGCAATCGAAGCCGCACGCATGTACCATGCGTGCGCCGCTAGCCTGAGCTTGGTCTTGGTGCGCGTCAATCATCCGACCCATCCAGAACACTTCGCCCGTCAGATCGCAGTAGTGCGTTCCGGTCGCCGCACATGCGGCCACGAGCTCGGAACCGTAAAGCGCGTAGGGGCCCACTGTTGTGCAGGCAACGCGAGTGCGTTCGGCGAGCCCGCGCATGAACGTGGCGTCGGCCGCGTCTCCTACTATGAGTGGCAAACCAGATGCGTCCACGCCTGTTTCAGCGGTGAGCGCGTCTCGTACGGCGGAAAGTTTGGTTTCACTGCGTCCTCCGAGGGCCCAGGGAAACGAGGTGCCGTAGTGCTCAAGAATGTGCTGGGCGGTGAGCCGCCCGACAAATCCGGTGGCTCCCCAGACGACCACGTCAAAATCTCGTGTCTGCGTTTCCACGATGCCAACTAGTCTCGTTGAGCGGAGGTCGTGAGCGGGCACGTAGGTTGGCAACGAACCAGCTGTTCGGCGGTGATACTACCGCGGCAGGGGTCGACCCAGCTATCGACCTGTTTTGAATCCACAATGCAGTCTCTCGTTCCCTGAGTCAATGCGTCCTCGATAGTCCTGTGTGGTCTTCCTGCTGCGCTTGGCTCAGGGGGCCGCGTGGAGAGAGCCTTCGTAGGTAACCGTTTGGCCAGGCAGGATCAACACCTCGAAGTTCAGAGTGACGAAACCGGGTTGTCGAATCTCGATTTGATGTGGACCTTTTTCGAGTCGCAGACGTTGGAACACACCGTCGTAGTCGTTGACCAGTCCTGCGTAATAGCCGTCTACGAACACCTCGCCGAACCGCGGTTTCACCTTCAGCCGAAGGCTGCCCATGTAGTAGTGGTCATACACCGCCCGCGGGTGGGTATACGCGGGATAGCCGTAGTTGTCTCTGTAGTACCCGTTCCAGCAGGACACGTTGTAGCTTGGGACGAACCTACACCGCGCGGCAAAGGCGCCAGGTCCAAGCATGTAAGCATACGACCCGTAGCCGAGTCTGTTGCCGTAATAGTTTCGACCACGATATGGCGTGTAGACGCGACCGACGCGGCGACCAATTCCATAGTTGTTGATGACCAGGGGTGGCGAATCATATTTTCTTCGGCTGATCGCGTTGTCCACGCCGCCAAGCCTCCGCGGCCCTCGGTTTGCCTGACTCAAACGGTGCCGCGCTGGCCGCACGCCGTTGGTAGGGTCGGTTCTGACTGGTGGCGTGATTCGCCCGGGCGCGGTTGTGCGGGGGCGTGCCCTCCGCTGCGGGGGCCGCTGTGACGATACGGTCCTGTCGTTGCGACGGCGCAGTCGGTCTTGAGCCGCGGTTTCAGTCGGCATGGACCAAGCCGTGGTTAGAAGTGCACATAGGAACACCGAGGTTTTCCGAGTCATGGTGGTCTTCCTCCACGTTGGACGTTACGAACCGCGACGACAACCACCAACCACTACGGCACATTCCGTGCCAATTGTGGAACCCTGGAACCTCAGCAATAGGTGCTGCTGAGCGAACTCTACTCTGGCGAGTGTCCCTTTTAGTAGGCACCGATTGTCCGGTCTAGAGCACGGTGCCATGGGGGTCCGGGGGGGTTAGGCAGAGCGGTTTACGCGGACTCTGACCGGAGGTCACAGGTGTCTACGGTGTCGTCAAGTAATACCCGCCAGGGAATCGGTCACTCGGCAAAGTCTTTGTCCTGGTCAGTGAGCATGTCACTTCTCCATTGGTCCGTCTTACCGAGCCAACGGGTCGACTCGTCCTCGGGTTGCGGGTGGCGATCAGCAGGCGGATCTGTCATCCTGTTCAGGTGAGCCGGCGCGATGAGGCGACGACGAAAGGAATAGTCAGTATGGGTTTCTGCGAGCACTGTGAAGGTCAGCGGTTCGACAGAGCGCAGGTTCTCCGTCAGTTACGGCAGACTCGCGCTCGACTTCGCGGCGAAGCTGAGTCCTGCACGGTCGATGAGGCCTTGCAGTTGGCTATTCAGTCCGTACGAGCGCTTGAGGTTCCCCATCTTGAGCCAATCGATGACTGGATGGAGGGGACAACTGAGGATCAGGTTATTCACTGATGACTTGGCCCGGTGAGGTTCCTTCACCTGGTTCCTGCAATTTCGACTACGACCCGGTAGAGATACTCAAGGAAGATCCCGAGCCCGTCGCTTGAGATCCGTTCATCGGTGCCGTGGACGCCGCTCAGGTCGTCTCGGATCATGCCGACGCCGTACGCCTGAACGCCCTTTGCCCGGAGCTGTGCTGAGTCGGTTGACGCTACGAGCATTGTCGGGAGCGTGATCGCGCGGGGAAACATGTCGCCCTGTACTCGTTCCAGCGTGAGGAACATCTCACTGTCGAGGGGCGATGGTGTCGCCGCCGGCCGCATACTGGTCGGGCGGGTCACCTCGACGGCTGGGTCGTCGATGAGACCCCGCAGGGTGGCTAGAAAACGGTCAAGGTCTTCGTCTGGCAGTGCGCGAATGTCGAGCTCTGCCTCCGCATCGGCCGGAATCACGTTGCGGCGAAATCCTCCCGCGATGATGTTGGGCGAGATGCTTGTCCGGATCATCGAATTGACTCCGATATCAGACCTGCGAAGTTGGTCTTGAATCTGGGCACTGAGCCTCGGGTTCTCAAGGTTGCGATAGCGGAACGCGGCATCTGGCGGGCTGATGGTGGCGAGGCGTTCAAGATAGGCCCGTGTCGTCTCATTCAGTCGCATTGGCGCCTGATAGGCGCCCACCTTGGCGACCGCTGCTGACAGATGGACGATGGGATTGTCCAGCCGTGGCGCTGAACCGTGACCGGCTACGCCCCGCGCAATTAGCCTGATCCCTCGCCAGGGCACCTTTTCGGTGGTGGCGATGCTGACGGTGTTGACTGACCCGTCGACCGCCGACATCCGTCCCCCCTCGTTGAGTGCGAATTCGGCGGCGATCTCGTCCCAGTGTTCCGAAACCATGAAGTCTATGCCGACCTCGGTAGTTCCCTCTTCGCCCGCTTCGGCCAGTAGGATGATGTCGCGGTCCAGTGGCACGTCCGCACGGTGCAGCATCAGCATTACCTGCACCATGGCCGCGAGTTGACCCTTGTCGTCAGACGCGCCGCGCCCGTACACGTGGCCGTTTCGGAGTTCCCCGCCGAATGGGTCGATTGTCCAATCGGTCCGCTCGACTCCGACCACATCCGTGTGCGCCATGAGTAGGAGGGGCCGTTTCGTGCCGTTGCCCTTCAGGCGCGCTACGAGATTGCCACGGCTGGGTTCCACCGCGAAGATCCTCGATGGGATATCAGCGGCGCTCAACACATCCCGTACATGCTCGGCCACGCGGGTCTCGTTTCCCGGCGGACTACTCGTGTCGATGCGAATCAGGGCTTGCAGTAGGCTCACTGTCTCGTCCCGGGCCAACGTGAAATCAGAGGATTGGGTGTTCACGGTGGCTGCGTGGCCGGCGACGATGAGCATGGCGATGGCAACGATTCGGTTAGTCATAGGCTACTGGTGCGTTCACGTGCGACGCTGAGCATGGCGGCCATATTGTGACCTTGTTCCGAACGGGCCACAATACACACCGCGCGAAGCTGATGGTTCTCCAATTTTTCGGTGACGCAGGGATCTGATCTTCCGCAAAGTCGCGGTCGACCCCCCGACCGCACCACTAGGAGGGCACCGTGTCGCGTCTGGGATGTGGCGAAACGGGCAGGTCACCACGACAATGGGCGTCAAGGGGGCGGACTGTCCGGGTCAGGCTGGCGGTAATCGAGGAGGACAGATGATGCCATCGCGGGGCGGCGTTTTGTTGACCATGCTTGCGCTCATGTTGCTCGTGCTAGCTGGAACTCCGGCGCGAGGGCAGGAGCAGATTTTTCCCTTTCCCGTGAGTGTCTTCGAGTTGGACAACGGGTTGAAGGTCGTCGGCGTGGACTACGACAGCCCAGGCATCGTGGCGTACTACACGGTGGTGCGCACCGGGTCGAGAAACGAAGTGGAGGAGGGCTTCTCGGGCTACGCTCATTTCTTTGAGCACATGATGTTCCGCGGCACCGAGAAGTACCCGACCGAGGTTTACAACGAGATCGTCAAACGGTTGGGGGCCGACTCGAACGCATTCACGACTGCCGACTGGACCGCGTACCACACGGTGGCGAGTGCTGACGCCCTCGAGACCATCATCGACATCGAGTCTGACCGGTTTCTCAATTTGAGTTATTCGGTCGAGGACTACCGGACCGAGGCCGGCGCCATTCTGGGCGAGTACAACTTGAATTTTTCCAATCCGGTTTCCCTGCTCCGGGAACGGCTACACCAGCTTGCCTTCACGACCCATCCGTATCGGCACACGACTATCGGGTTGCTCGATGACATTAGGGCGATGCCCCAGCACTACGACTACAGCCTCCAGTTCTACGACCGGTACTATCGGCCGAATAACTGCGTCATTGTGGTAGTGGGTGACTTTGAGCAGGCAGACCTTGAACGACTCGTTACTCAGTACTACGGTGATTGGGAGTCGGGCAGTTTCGAGCCGAGTATCCCGGTCGAACCGCCGCAGATGGAAGCTCGCGCCGACGCGGTCACTTGGCCGAACCCGACGCTACCACTCATGATGATCGGGTATCACGCACCAGCGTTCCTGGACGATGCCATCAACATGCCGGCCCTCGATGTACTTTCCCAACTGCTGTTCTCGCAGAACGCGCCTCTGTTCCGGCGGCTGTATCTGCGCGACCAGGTAGTCGACTTGCTGTCCGGTGGTGCGGTGGATCAGCGAGATCCCCCACTGTTTGAGATCATCGTGCGCATCACGAAACCGGACCAGACAGACGTCGTGCGGGACGCGATCCTGTCCGAGATCGAACGATTCAAAACCGAACCTGTCGATGCTGAGGTGCTCGCCGAAACCAAATCCGCGATGCGTTATTCCTTTGCACGGGGGCTCAACAGCCCTGGACCGATCGCCGAAACGTTGGGACATTATCTGCAACTTACGGGTGATCCCGACACGGTGAACCGGGTCTATGAGCAGTACGATGCGGTAACTGCGAGCGACATTCGGCGTGTCGCGAACGACTATTTCGCAGAGACCAATCGGACGGTAGTCGTACTCACCGAGGAGCGACCATAATGCGTGCGCTTGCTGCACCGCTCATGCCGGTGGTCTTGGCCTGTGCTGCGTCTGTTGGATGTGGCGACAATGGGACGATTACCCCCACGCCATTGGGAATCGGCCAACAGGCGCTGAACTCGCCGTTGATTACGTTGCGAGTGTCCTTTGAGGCCGGTTCCGTAGACGATCCCGACGGCAAGCATGGCTTGAACGCTCTGACCGCGTTGATGATCGGCCAGGGCGGCACAGGTAGGCTGACCTACGAAGACGTCACGTCGACGCTCTATCCATGGGCTGCCTCGATTGGGACCCAGTACGACAAGGAAACGACTACTGTCATCGGTGAGGTGCATCGAGATCATCTCGAATCGTTTTACGAGATTTTTCTCGACCTGATCGTATCGCCTCGTCTCGACCCCGCTGACTTTGAGCGCAACCGGGACTTTCTGACGAACGCCATTGTGTCGACGCTGCGCGGGAACGACGACGAGGAACTGGGCAAGCAAACGCTGAACGTCCTGCTTTATGAGGGGCACCCATACGAAGCCACGGAGATGGGGACGGAACGGGGTCTTGGCGCGATTGTCCTCGACGATGTCAGGACGTTCCACGCCGAGCGCTACACCGCGGCCAATATGCGGGTTGGGGTGGCTGGGGGTTACCCGGATGGATTTCTAGCGCGGGTGGAGCGGGACCTGGCGGTCGCGCTGCCTCCGGGGGCGCCCGCTCAGCGAGACATACCAGGTCCCAGAGCCCTTGAAGGGATTGAGTTGCTGCTGGTCGAGAAGGATGCTATTGCGACAGCGATCTCGATGGGTTTCCCGATCGATGTCACACGATCAGACGATGATTTTTATCCCTTGATGGTGGCGAACTCGTACTTTGGCGAACACCGGACGTTCAACGGTCGTCTCATGAATCAAATGCGTGGGTTACGTGGTTTGAACTATGGGGACTACTCGTACATTGAGAACTTCGTCCAGGATGGGGGGTCGACATTTCCGGTTCCGAACACGCCCCGGCGGCAGCAGTTCTTTAGCATCTGGATCCGT
>UINC01000695.1_pt1 | contig 13481 bp, 10 predicted proteins | sample 5385821 | NCBI WGS metagenome assembly UINC01 (sample SAMEA4666929, study PRJEB26691) | marine metagenome | isolation source: Pacific Ocean | place: Pacific Ocean | collected 2011-10-13 | reverse complement strand
ACTACCAGCGATAATGGGCGAACGCCTTGTTCGCCTCCGCCATCCGGTGCGTGTCGTCCTTTTTCTTGATGGTCGCTCCCTCTCCCCTAGCCGCAGCCAGGAATTCAAACGCGAGCCGTTCGGCCATCGTCTTCTCGCTTCGATCGCGAGCAAAACCAATCAACCAACGGCTTGCCAAGGCGCCCCTACGTTCAGGCCGCACCTCAATAGGAACCTGATACGTGGCGCCGCCAACCCTGCGGCTCTTGACCTCGAGCGCAGGCTTGGCATTGGTCAGCGCCTGCGTGAATACGTTCAAGCCGGGCTGGCCGGAGCGCTCCTCACACAGGGTCAGGGCCCCGTAAAAAATTTTCTCCGCAAGAGACTTCTTCCCGTCGACCATGAGGTTGTTGATGAACTTCGTAACCTCGGCCGAGTCGTATCTCGGATCGGGAATGAGCCCCCTCTTTACTGCTCTTGAACGACGGCTCATCCCCGGATCACCTACTTAGGCCGCTTTGCGCCGTACTTGGACCGTCCCTGACGACGATCACCTACGCCCGAAGCGTCCAGCGTACCTCTCACAATATGGTATCGTACACCGGGCAAGTCCTTTACCCGTCCACCCCGGATGAGCACGATCGAGTGCTCCTGGAGATTGTGCCCCTCTCCCGGGATGTACGACGTCACCTCATAACCGTTCGTCAGACGTACCCGAGCTACCTTCCTCAGCGCCGAGTTCGGCTTCTTCGGAGTGGTCGTGTACACCCGTGTGCAGACGCCTCTTTTTTGAGGATTCTTCTGCAACGCAGGGGACTTGTTCTTCTTCTGAATCTCGCGGCGTCCCTTGCGAACGAGTTGGTTGATGGTCGGCATTCTCACCCAAGTTCATAAAGCCAAAAAAAGCGCCACTGAGCGCCGATCTACCCGGAGGCACCGACACTTCGGCACGTCCGATGGACAGACTGGGAAACCTAAATGAGGCGTATGGGGGTGTCAACGGGCTCCGACCGCCGAAAACCCGCACAGGAAGAAGGGTTCCGGGGGGTCGACCCCGGCCGTCCCACTCCTTAATCCGCTCCTCCCTCTTTTCCGCCTCCGGTAGCTGCAGGAAGTGCGCCCCACCCCCCCCACCGGGCGCAAGGATCTCCCTCGGATCAGGGATGGCACTTGTGTGATGAAGTACGCCGTCCGCAGGACGCACTCCCACAGTTGAACCGGCAACCTGGGCAATTCGTCACTCATGGGGCTGTGTCCAGGGGAGTGGTGCGTTCAGCATCCATGCCCAAAGATACGCCCACAAGCCAAAAACAGGGAGATTGAGTGGCCGCAACGCCCGACGGGCCTAGCGTCGCCGCAGCCCGAGTGAGGTGCGCACCGCCACAGCCCCAACCCGACCCGCGGCGAAGCGGCGGAGCCTCCACTCAGTCCGCAGTCGCTTCCTCGGCCACAAGCTCCTCGGGATCGCCCAGTGGAAGGATCTCCTCCTCATAGAACGACGAGTCCACCATGAACTCCACACCCTGGAATCTGTGCACTCCGGTCCCGGCGGGAATCAGGTGTCCGATGATGATGTTCTCCTTGAGCCCCTCCAGATCGTCCCGCGCCCCACGAACGGCCGCGTCCGTCAGCACCCTCGTCGTCTCCTGGAAGGACGCCGCCGAGATGAAGGACTCGGTCGTCAAGCTGGCCTTTGTGATTCCAAGGAGGAGCGGCTCAGAGCGCGCAGGCTTCAGCGTAGCCTGGATCGCCCTTTGGTTGACATCCCGGAACTCCACCCGGTCGACGTTCTCCCCTTCGAGAAGGATCGTTTCTCCGGGATCCGTGATCTTCACCTTCTGAAGCATCTGGCGCACGATCACACCGATGTGTTTGTCGTTGATCTTCACGCCTTGGAGTCGGTAGACCTCCTGGATCTCGTTGAGCAGGTATTCCTGGACGGCTCTCGGGCCCCGAATCTTCAGAATATCATGCGGATTGATCGGTCCTTCGGAGAGTCGATCACCCGCACGCACGCGGTCACCTTCGTGCACTCGCATGTGTTTGACGACCGGCACCATATAGGCGCGCTCGTCTTCCTCGCCCGTGTCGGGCGTAACCAGAACCTCACGTTTGCCGCGCTTGATGTCGCCAAAGCGGACTTCACCGTCGATCTCCGTGATAACCGCGGGATCCTTCGGCCGGCGAGCCTCGAACAACTCAGCCACGCGGGGCAACCCACCCGTGATGTCCCGGGTCTTGTAAACCTCCCGGCTAATCTTGGCGATCGTGTCACCGGGGGCGACCTCGTCACCATCATGAATCGTGAGCTGGGCTCCCACCGGCATGATGAACTCGCGAAGCTTCCCTGACTTCTTGGTCTTCTTTCGAATCTGGATCGTCGGATGAAGCTTCTTGTCACGATCCTCGATGATCGTCATCTGGCGGCGACCCGTGGACTCGTCCAACTCCTCACGCATCGTCTGATCATCGATGATATCGACGAATTTCAGAACGCCGCCCGCGTCCGCAACGATCGGCTCAGAGTACGGATCCCAATTGAACAACTGATCACCGGGCTCGATGGTTTGCCCTTCCGTGACCACCAGAGTGGCGCCGTACGGCACACTGAGGCGACTCCGCACCAAGCCTTCCGCTGTCTTGAGAACGATTTGGCCTTCGCGGGACGTAACGACCTGGTCACCGTCAGGCGTCTTGACCGTAGTCACCCGGTCCAAGGTCACCACGCCTTGGATCTTCGATCGGCGCTGCGTCTGAGCTGCGATTCGTGCCGCGGTGCCACCGATGTGGAACGTCCGAAGCGTCAACTGCGTACCCGGCTCACCGATGGATTGGGCCGCCAAGATACCCACAGCCTCCCCGATGTCGACCACCTGCATCGTCGCCAGGTTGCGTCCATAACACATCCGGCAAAGTCCCCGCTTCGACTCACATGTGAGGACCGACCGAATCTTGACGACCTGGATGCCCGCAGCCTCGATCGCCTCGGCCGCGTCCTCCTCGATGAGGTCCCCTGCTTCGACCAGAAGCTCACCATCGATCGGATCGTAGACGTCCCCGAGCGCAACGTTACCCACGATCCTGTCAGGAAGCGGCTCGATGATGTCCTCACCCTCTTTGAGGGCCACCATCTCGAGACCGAGTATCGTACCGCAGTCGTCCGAGGTGATGGTGACGTCCTGCGCCACGTCAACCAACCGCCGCGTCAGGTAGCCCGCGTCGGCGGTCTTGAGAGCCGTGTCGGCGAGACCCTTTCTCGCCCCGTGGGTCGAGATGAAATACTCGACCACACTGAGGCCCTCTCGGAAGTTCGCCTTGATCGGGCTCTCGATGATTTCACCGATACCTCCGGTCAGCTTCTTTTGGGGCTTGGCCATCAAGCCGCGCATTCCCGCCAGCTGCCGCATCTGGTCACGATTCCCTCGTGCACCCGACGTCATCATCATATAGACGGGATTGAACCCTTCTTGAGAACGGGCCAGACGTTTGACCATCGCGTCCGCCACATCGTTGTTCGCGTGGGTCCACGTGTCGATGACTTTGTTGTACCGCTCCCCATTCGAGATGTATCCGCTGCCGTAGGCCTTTTGGAAGCGTGAGACCTGCTCGCCGGCTTCCTGCAGAATCTCCAGTTTTTCTTTCGGCACCTCCAAGTCCGCGATGCCTACACTGACCCCGCCCATCGTCGCGTAGCGGAAACCGAAGTCCTTGAGGTGGTCGAGGAATTCAGTCGTTTTGGTCAGCCCGACCGTGGTGAAGCAGTCGAAGATGAGGTCGCCCAATTCCTTCTTTCCGAAGGTCTGATTGAGGAACCCCAATTCCTCGGGAATGATGGAGTTGAAGAGTACGCGGCCCGCAGTACTGCGCTGCCACTTGCCGGGAACCTCTCCTTCCTCGCTGGAGTGCTCGGCAACCCAGTACCAACATGGGCTTCCGAACTGCAGACGCCCGGCCTCCATGCCCATCTCCACCTCTCCGTACGTCGAGAAACGGGGCGCTCCGTCGTAGATCTTGCCCAGAGCTTCATCGGCACTGGCCCGGTCGTTCTTGTCCCCCTTGGGGTTGTACACCAGGACCTCGAGATCGGAGATCTCCAGGGAGGGTTTGGTCAGGTAGTAGCATCCGATGACCATGTCCTGCGACGGAGCCGCGACGGGTCGCCCGTTGGAGGGGAGCAGAATGTTGTTGCTCGAGAGCATCAGCACCCGGGCCTCCAACTGCGCCTCGAACGAGAGCGGCACGTGGACCGCCATCTGGTCTCCATCGAAGTCGGCGTTGAAGGCCGCACACACGAGCGGGTGGATGCGGATGGCCTTCCCTTCCACCAGGACAGGCTCGAAAGCCTGAATTCCCAAGCGATGGAGAGTGGGCGCCCGGTTCAGTAGAACCGGGTGATCCTTGATGATGTCCTCCAGGACCTCGTAAACCTTCGGGTCGTCCCTCTCGACGATCTTCTTCGCCCGCTTGACGGTCTCAGCCTCTCCTCGCTTCTCCAACTCATGGATGATGAATGGCTTGAAGAGCTCCACGGCCATCGCCTTGGGAAGGCCGCACTGGTGTAGCTTGAGCTCGGGGCCCACCACGATGACTGAGCGGCCAGAGTAGTCGACGCGCTTGCCGAGCAGGTTCTGGCGGAAGCGCCCCTGCTTCCCTTTGAGCATGTCGGACAACGACTTGAGCGGACGCTTGCCGCGACCGCGGATGGCCTTCGACCGCCGCCCATTATCGAACAGCGCGTCCACAGCCTCCTGCAGCATTCGCTTCTCGTTCCGAAGGATGACCTCCGGCGCGCGCATGTCGATAAGCTTCTTGAGGCGGTTGTTCCGGTTGATGACCCTTCGGTAAAGGTCATTCAGATCGGAAGTAGCAAACCGGCCTCCGTCGAGGGGCACGAGAGGTCGCAAGTCCGGCGGAATTACCGGGACCACGTCCATGATCATCCACTCGGGACGATTCCGCTCATCCTGCGTGCTGCCTGAGTTCCGGAGCGCGTCGACGACTTTCAGCCTCTTGAGCTTCTTCTTCTTACGGTGCTGCGAGGTCTCCGTCGCGATCTCGATCCTCAGCCACTTGGCCAGACGGCCGAGTCCTTTGCCGTCCGAGTTGCGATCATTGATCCGCCTCGCGGGGCTGTCGAGCATGCTGAGGAGCGTACGAACCGCCTCGGCGCCGATCTCGGCCTTAAACCTTTCGTCGCCCCCCTCACGCGATTTCACACGGAGATCGTAGTACTCGTCCTCATCGAGCAGATCGAGGAACTCCAAGTCTTGCTTGCCCGGATGAGTCACCACATAGGACGCGTAATAGATGACCTTCTCCAGATCCCGCAGCGTCATCCCAACCAGGTATCCCAACTGGCTGGGGAGCGTCTTGAAGAACCAGATGTGGCAGACCGGCACAGCCAATTCGATGTGGCCCATTCGCTCGCGGCGAACTTTGGACAGGGTGACCTCGACTCCGCAACGGTCGCAGACGTGCCCGCGGAAGCGGATCCTCTTGAACTTTCCGCAGTGGCACTCCCAGTCCTTGACCGGACCAAAGATGCGCTCACAGAACAGACCGTCCCGCTCGGGTTTGAAGGAACGGTAGTTGATCGTCTCGGGCTTCGTCACCTCACCGAAGGACCACGAACGGATCTTTTCCGGGGACGCGATCTTGATCTCGATGAAATCGAAGTCCGCAGCGGCTTGGTCTCTCGTTCTTGGGAAATCAATCATGAATCTACTCCTCCCGTCCGAGCGTGACGCCCAAGCCGAGCGCCTGAAGCTCTTTGACAAGCACGTTGAATGACTCCGGTATCCCTGGTTGCGGGAGGTTGTCTCCCTTCACGATGGCCTCGTAAACCTTCGAGCGGCCCGCGACATCGTCCGACTTCACCGTGAGAATCTCCTGTAGCGTGTGCGCGGCGCCGTACGCCTCCAGCGCCCATACCTCCATCTCCCCGAATCGCTGGCCGCCGAACTGTGCCTTACCGGCAAGAGGCTGCTGCGTAACCAGGGAGTAAGGGCCGATGCTCCGAGCATGGATCTTGTCGTCCACGAGATGGCTGAGCTTGAGCATGTAGATGACGCCCACAGTGACCGGGAAGTCGAACTGTTGGCCACTGCGTCCATCACGCAGCATGATCTTCCCATTCGGCAGGATCTTCGCCGAGTCCATGATCTCCAGCGAAGCGGCGTCTAAACCTTCATCCATCTTCCTCTTTCGAGAGAGATGAGCGATAGCCGGGAACGCTTCCGACAACGTGGACCCCTGTCGTTCGGCTAGTTCCTTACCGGCCTCGACCAGATAGTCCTTTAGACGGTCGAAGAATTCCGCCTGGACTTTCGAGAGTTGGAGTCCCAGGTATGCGTCGACCGTACGTCCGATCCCGATCCTCCTAGGGTCACTGCCGTTCCCGTTTCCGTTTGCAGCGTGGGATACCTCTCGCTTCGGCAGATCGTGCGCCAGGTCGATCAGCTGAGTGGTCGATTCCGCATCGAGTGGGGGCAACTCGGCCTTGATACCAAGGCACTGATGCGCCCAACGAAGGCCAGCGAGCTTGAGGAGAAGACCGACCTCGTCCTCGGAGCCACCGTGGAATACTGGGGTCTTCGCCTCGAAGCCGAGTACACGTCCCGCCCACCCTAGATGGGTCTCGAGAACCTGTCCCACGTTCATCCGGGACGGCACACCCAGCGGATTCAGCACGATTTCGACGGGCGTTCCGTCCGGGAGGAACGGCATGTCCTCTTCCGGTGCGATCCGAGCGATGATCCCCTTGTTTCCGTGTCGGCCGGCCATCTTGTCGCCCACGGAGATCTTCCGTTTCTCGGCGATGTAGACCTTCGCTAGCTGGACCACACCGGGCGGAAGCTCGTCCGGCTGGAAGACCTTGTCGATCTGCTCCTCGGTCTTCCGCTTCACGCGCTCGATACGGTGCTGGGACTCGTCCACCACCATGCGGATCTTCGTGTTCGCTGCCTTGTTATTCACCTTCAGAGTGCTGAGGTCGAGCTGGGAAAAATCGAGATCGAGGAGCACACCCTGAGTGAGGTTTGTACCCTCCTCGAGGAACAGATCGACTGTCCCTTTTCTCAGGGCCAAGGCCACCGTATTAAGGTGCAGGATCTCCCGAAGTTCTTCGTCTCTGGCCACCGAAACGCGTTCGATCTCGTCGCGCTCCAGCTTCCGGAGTTCTCCGATACGGGCACCGTGTTCCTTCTCGAGAAGCGGATCGTCGATGCGGCGCGAGAAGATCTTCACGTCGATGACGGTACCGCTCATTCCCGGCGGGACCCTCAGGGAAGAATCCTTCACGTCCTTGGCTTTCTCTCCGAAGATCGCGGTGAGCAGCTTCTCTTCCGGTGAGAGTTCGGTCTCGCCCTTCGGCGTGATCTTACCGACCAGAATATCACCCGATGTGAGGCGAGCACCTTCCCTGACAATGCCACGCTCGTCCAGGTCGACCAGGCTCTCCTCTGCCACGTTCGGGAGTTCGCGAGTGATCTCCTCCATCCCTCGCTTGGTGTCACGCACGTGAAGCTCGAGCTCCTGAATATGGATGGACGCGAACACATCCTCCTTCACGAGTTTCTCGCTGATGACGATGGCGTCTTCGTAGTTGTACCCGTACCACGGCATGAACGCGACGAGCACGTTTCGACCCAGCGCGAGCTCGCCATTGTCCGTTGAGGGTCCGTCCGCGATGATGCCGCCCGGTTGGATCTCCTGGCCGTCCGTCACCAACGGTCTTTGGTTGATCGCCGTGTCCTGGTTGGTCCGCCAAAATTTCTTGAGCCGATAACGATCGTACTGAGCCAGCTTCGCGAGGGGTTGATCGGTCTTCCCCGGCGTAACACTTCCAGTGTCGACGACCACTTCGTCGGCGGTCACGCGGACGATCTTTCCACCTCGTTTCGCTGCGATGATGGCACCCGAGTCTCTGGCTACCTTGAACTCGAGGCCGGTCCCCACGAGCGGCGCATCGGGAAACAGAAGTGGCACCGCCTGCCTCTGCATGTTCGAGCCCATGAGTGCGCGGTTGGCGTCATCGTGTTCGAGGAACGGAATCAACGCTGCCGCCACCGATACGAGCTGGTCCGGCGCCACGTCCATGTAGTCGATGTCGTCCGGCTCGAGCAGCGGGAAGTCACCCCGCTCCCGACACAACACGAACTCGTTGACGAAATTACCCTTGTCATCCAGGGGAGCATTGGCCTGAGCAATCCGGACCTCTTCCTCTTCGTTGGCAGAGAGCCAATCGATTTTGTTCGTGACCTTCTTTTTGACCACTCGCCGGTACGGCGTCTCGACGAAGCCGAGTTCGTTGATTCGGCTGTACGTCGTGAGCGACGTGATCAGGCCGATGTTCGGGCCCTCCGGTGTCTCGATGGGACACATGCGCCCGTAGTGGGAGTAGTGTACGTCCCTCACCTCGAACCCGGCACGTTCCCGTGTCAGACCCCCGGGACCCAAGGCAGAGAGACGCCGCTTGTGCGTCATTTCGGCCAGCGGGTTCGTCTGGTCCATGAACTGGCTGAGCTGCGACGAACCGAAGAACGCCTGGATGACCGCCGAAACTGTGCGGGCATTCACGAGGTCATCGATGTTGATCTTCTCTGGATCCGTGTTGATCGACATGCGCTCTTTGACCAACCGTGCCATCCGGGACAATCCAACCGAGAACTGGTTGGCGATGAGTTCGCCCACGGTGCGGACACGCCGATTTCCGAGATGGTCGATATCGTCCGTAGAGCCACGCCCCTCGCTCAATTCCATGAGGTAGCGGAGGATCTCGATAAAGTCTTCCTTGGTGAGGACCGCCTCATGCGCTGGGATGTCCAAACCCAGCCGCTTGTTGATCTTGTAGCGGCCCACACGGCCTAGATCGTACCGTTTCGGATTGAAGAAGACGTGCTCGATAGCCGCCCTCGCGGTCTCCATGTTGGGCGCGTCGCCGGGCCGGAGCAGAGAATAGATGGCGGAGAGCGCTTCTTCTTCGCTAGTGGTGGGATCTTTACGCAAGGTGTTCTTGATGATCGGACTATCTCGTCCGGCCTCTTGCTCGCTTGTGTAGATCTTGACCTTCTTTCGGCCATCCCGCTCCAGGAGCTCAACCACATCCTCGTCGACCTCCGTGGATTCCTCGACCAACACCTCACCCGTCTCGCGGTCGACAATCTCTTCTACCAGAACGTTGCCGAGGATCTCCTTGTTGCCCTGTTTATCCACGGCCATCGGGTTGACCGTCTTCGTCTTGAAGAAAAGCCGATAGATGTCCGCATCCATTCCGTAACCGAAAGCCCTCAGGAGGGCCGTTGCCGGGAACTTCTTCTTCTTGTCGATGTGGACATAACAGATGTGGTTGATGTCGATGCTGAATTCGACCCACGAGCCCCTGAAGGGAATGATGCGGGCACTGTGAAGCTTCGAGCCGTTCGGGTGGATGTTCTCCTCGAAGACCACGCCTGGAGAGCGATGCAACTGACTCACCACGACCCGCTCGGCACCGTTGATGATGAACGTCCCCAACTCGGTGAGGAGCGGCAGATCGCCGAGATAGACTTCTTTCTCGATGATATCGCCTGGACGTTTTTCTCCATCGCTGTCCTTCACCGGTTTTGATTTTTCCCCCTCCTCCACCTCCTGCGGACGCTCCCACACGACCAAACGCAACGTCGCCTTGAGCGGCGCCGCATAGGTCATGTCACGTTCGATGCATTCTTCGACCGAGTACTTCGGGTCACCGAGGGAGGCGGTTACGTACTCGAGTGTGAAGTTCTCATTGACGTCGGAGATCGGAAAAATTTCTGCGAAAACACGATCCAGGCCGAAATCCCACTGTTCCTTCAGATCGGCCTCCTTCTCGATGAGCTTCTCGAAAGAGCGGAGCTGGACGTCCAAGAGATTGGGCATCGGCATGACCGACTCGAGCTTGGCAAAATTCACTACCGGACGGGCATCTTTCCTAATATCCAAGGGTGTTCCCCTTTTCCGGCTCGCGCCCCGAAAGGACGGCCGAACAAGCGTATGGTCGATGACTACGGGAACGGACCACCGGCAAACACGAAGGCGCAGACACAGACCCACACGGAGTGAGTCTGCGTCGGCGGCGGCGCATCTGCCCCGTGCCGATCCGAGATCTCTCGGCGAAACCGAGAGCGAGAGTCACAGGGACTCGCCTACTACTTCAGCGCTACCGTTGCGCCCTGCTCCTCCAACTTGGCCTTGACCTGCTCGGCTTCCTCCTTGGTAAGGGCCTCCCTGACGGTGCTCGGAGCACCATCGACCAGGTCCTTGGCCTCTTTGAGACCCAGGCTGGTGACCTCTCGGACCACCTTGATCACCTGGATCTTCTTGTCGCCGATGCCTTCAAGGATGACGTCGAACTCGTCTTGCTCTTCGACGGCCTCGCCGCCGGGCACAGCGGCTACCGCCACGGGCGCCGCCACAGCGGTCACGTTGAACTTGTCCTTGAACGCGTCTACGAACTCGGAGAGTTCGAGTACGGTCATGCTGCCAATGGTTTCGAGAAGTTCTTCTTGGTTGGTAGCCATGATGGTGGCTTCCTCCTGGGTTCACCCAGCCTAGGGCCGGGGTTGGACTATGGATTCCTAGTTCTTACTTCTCAGTGTCCGCAGACTCCGCCTCTGCCTCAGGTGATTCCGCAGACTCCGCCTCTGCCTCAGGCAACTCTGCCTCAGCTTTCGGTGAGTCCACCGCAGCGTCAGACGGCTCCGTGCCTTGGCCCTCCTTCTGCTCCCTCAATGCATCCAGGAGTCCCACCACCTCCTGGACCTTACCCTCGAGGGCACTCGCCAAGGCGGCCATCGGAGCCTCCAGCGCACCAGCCAACTCCGCTAGGAGTTGACTCCGCGGTGGAAGCTTGGCCAGCCGCTGGATCTCGACTGCGGAGACGAGCTTATTGTCGAGAATGCCCAGCTTGAAGAGCGGTCTGTCGTCGTGCTGCTTGGCGAAATCGCTCACTACCTTCGCTGGCTCGACAACACCCTCGTAACCCAGCACGACACCAGTCGGGCCGAGTAGTGCCTCAGAGATGTCCGGAATGTCCAAGTCGGCGACGGCACGTTTGACAAGCCGATTCGTCACAACCAGGTACTCGGCCCCAGAGTCTTTGAGCTGCTGGCGGAGCAGGGTCATGGACTTCACGTCTAGACCGGAAAAATCCGTCAGGTAGAGCACTGGAGCTTCTTCAACCTTTGCGCGGAAACCGTCGACGAAGGTCTGTTTTTCAGCACGAGTCATGTGGTAGCGCTCCGGCGAAACAAGTTCGGATCGATAGCCACGCCGGGTCCCATCGTGCTGGACACGGTGACGCTCTTCACATACGTGCCTTTGGAGGCCGAGGGCTTGGCTCGGACGATCGAATCCATGATCGCACCGAGATTCTCGTCTAGCTGTTCCGGAGAGAAAGAGACGCGGCCGATGGGAGCATGAACGTTACCGGTCTTGTCAACGCGATATTCTATCTTTCCGCCCTTGATCTCCTTTACCGCACGCCCGACGTCGAAGGTCACCGTCCCACCCTTGGGCGTAGGCATCAAGCCCCGCGGCCCCAAAATTCTTCCAAGCGGTCCAACCTTGCCCATGAGGTCGGGAGTGGCCACACACACGTCGAAGTCCAGCCATCCCTCCTGAATCTTATCCACGTATTCAGTGCCCACATAGTCAGCACCGGCCTCCGTAGCCTCGGTCTCTTTTTCACCCTGGGCGATGACCAACACCCGCGTCACTTTGCCGGTGCCGTGCGGCAGCACCACTGTGCCCCTCACAATTTGATCGGCTTTGCGCGGATCGACATTCAAACGGGTGGATATGTCGACGGTCTCGTCGAACTTCGCCGAAGCGAGGTCCTTGACCATCTGAACCGCCTCTTCGGGCTTGAACTGGACTCCGGTCGGCACCTTAGCCTGTGCGTCGCGGAATTTCTTGCCGTGTTTTGGCATAATCTAGAACCGACTTGTTTTGTCCTCCCACCCCTGGCGGCTCTCAGCGGGTGGTTCGGCGGACTCTATCTCGCTAGACGACCTCGATGCCCATCGACCGCGCGCTACCAGACAACATGCGGACCGCTGCATCCAGATCGTTTGTGTTGAGATCCTCCATCTTTATCCCGGCGATCTCCTCGAGCTGTACACGTGTCACCGTTCCAACTTTTTCGCGATTCGGCTCCCCGGACGCCTTCTGTAGACCGGCGGCCTTCTTGATCAGGAACGAGGCCGGCGGCGTCTTCGTGATGAACGTAAAAGAGCGATCCGCATAGACCGTGATCTCGACCGGAATCGTGACCCCGTTCTGTTGCTGCGTCTTGGAGTTGAACTGCTTGCAGAACTCCATGATGTTCACGCCCTGCTGACCCAGCGCGGGACCCACCGGCGGAGCCGGGTTGGCCTGCCCTCCGGTAACGTGAAGTTTTATGAATCCGATGACCTTCTTTGCCATTCTGTATCCTGGACCTTCGCCCGTGGAATCCTAAAAACCCTTCAACTGCGTATAGTCCAACTCCACCGAGGTGGGCCGACCGAAGAGCGATACCTCGACCTTCACCTTGCCCTTCTCTGGGTAGACTTCCTTGACCGTCCCCGAAAAATCGCTGAAGGGACCCTGCGTCACCTCCACAACCTGCCCGAGGTGGAACGGAATCTCTTCGTGACTCTCGTCGTCGTCCTTCTCGACCTTGATTCCGAGAATCTTGTTGATCTCTTCCTCGTGTAACGGCTGCGGAGACTTCCCGCTACCCACGAATTTGATCACACCTTGAATGTTGTTGACCGTGTGCATGGTCCTTTCATTCAAGTCCATGTTCACGAGCACGTAGCCCGGATAAAGCCGCCGGGTCACCGTGACACGCTTGCCCTTGCGAATCTCGACGACGTCTTGCGTCGGGACCACGACCTCGCGGATTTCCTTCTCTTCAGAAGAACTGTCCTGTTCCTCGATCCGCCGCTGAATCAGCTTCTGGACTTTGTTCTCGTGCCCCGAGTACGTTTGAACCGCGTACCACATGGACTCGGCCATGATCGTCATCGTACCTACTCATTCACCGCGTTATTCACGCGCCGAAGACCCCCATGATGAGGCCGATGAGCCAACCAGACAGTTTATCCATGAGCCAGATGACGGCGGAAATCAAGATCACGAACACGATCACGACCATGGTCGCACTCTTGAGCTGGTCTTGATCCGGCCACGTCACCTTGGAGAGCTCGTCCCAGCACTCCTCGATGAAGTCACGCGTCGCCGAGATTCTCGATACTATCGCCATGCACCGATCCGCATATTTGGTCTCTTACTTGGTCTCTTTGTGCATCGTGTGCCGCCTACAACGACGGCAGTACTTCCTGTGCTCTACCCGCTCCGGGTGCAGACGTTTGTTCTTCGTCTGATTGTAGTTACGCTCCGCACATTCAGAGCATCCCAAAGTGATCTTGTCTCGCGCCATGCCTATTCCACGATCTCCGTCACGACACCGGACCCAACCGTGCGTCCACCCTCACGGA
>UINC01000693.1_pt1 | contig 13491 bp, 11 predicted proteins | sample 5385821 | NCBI WGS metagenome assembly UINC01 (sample SAMEA4666929, study PRJEB26691) | marine metagenome | isolation source: Pacific Ocean | place: Pacific Ocean | collected 2011-10-13 | reverse complement strand
TCCCCAGAATAGTCCTGAAACTGTAATAAAAATAGGGAATCAGGTAGCAGGTTAAAGTTGCCGTACCAGCGGTCTTGATCGGGCTGTACCAGTTTATTTTCCCTTTTACGTCTGCAATCCAGTGGAGCAAAACAAAAAGGAATAATGATGATGATAGTGAAACCAGGATCCAGGTAGGCGTTCCGCTGATCTTGCTGATAATGAACTGGTTGCGAAGCAGCAGACCCGCAGCTAATGAAGCCGCGCCCATTAAAAGGAGCACAATATACAGTGTCCTGGTGTTGTCTGCTTTCCTGTATTGTATCAGGAGCAAGGAGGTAATAATCCCTCCAAAGGCCAGTGCCTGGAGCCCACCGCTGCCAGGGATCCAGTTCTCGCTTTGCCATGGAAAAATATTGTAAGGAATACCGCTGCTGCTGATAATGTTCAAAGCCAGGCAGGCGCAGAATGCAATGATGGCTGCCGCCATAGATTTTCTAAAAACCAGGTATACGGTCGCTGCAATCAGGTAAACCCAGCCAATCAAGCCCAGTATACCCCACCAGTGGGTGCTGAAACCGATCTCGGCTCCATCGTAACCTTTCCCTTTGTAGATCAGGAACATGGCAGCCAGGATTATTACTCCGAGAATGGGCAGTGCCTTAAATGTAACCCTTTTGTCCGGTTCGGCTTTGGGGACCACATTCCAGATCATGAAAAAGGCAGCTGTACAGATGATGACGTAAATGGGTTTGGAAAGAAGGGAAATATCATGGTTGTACATTTCCATATTCATATGGAAAAGCCCCATAACAAGGAGGGCAATTGTACGTATAAGGATATGTTTCCAGGTGGTAAATGGTGCTTCTCCCCTGCTGACACGGTTTTCGAAAGCAAAGGGAATGGACATACCCACGACGAAAAGAAACCAGGGAAAGATCAGGTCTGAAAATCCGAGGTAATCTTCTCCGGAAGCAGCATGCTTCAGCCATTTGGGAATTCCCTGCAGGGTCCAGAAATCATTCACCCAGATCATTAAGAACATGGTCAACCCCCTGAACACATCAATAGATACAACTCTTTTCATATTCCAGTTCAGTTATTCCCTAAGGGATGGGCTTGATGTTTAATTGTTAAAGTTTTTTTTAGATATATTGATAGTTCATCAGCTGCATTTTCCTTATCTGGATCAGCGACTGAATTGAATGAATCAATGAATGATATATAGTCAGGAGGTAGATCATTTTCAACAGCCCCATGTAAAACATGATATTTATACCATCTGAAGGGTAATAAACTCTCATCTATTCTTGTAGCTAAATATGTAAAGGCTTTTACTTTTTCACCATTTGCTTTAATTATATCAACATTTTCTTTTTTATAACCTTTATCCAGACCTTCACAATCATCTAGCTTATCTAAGTCCTTCTCATGGATAGAATATATCACTCCATTTATTTTATCATTGAGTACATTAGTAAAGTAAGCATCACATTTTCCAGAACCATCTTCGCTTATTTTATGAAATTTGAGTTTATATTTTTCCAAAATACCTGTAGAAATTACGTTTGCAGATTCCACCCTATTTTTCAATCGCCTAGATGACATGTTTGAACCGTATGCAAAATATAAAATGTCTTGAATCATTAACCCTTTCCAATAATAATTAACAAAACTCTCATTGATATGAATATAGATACTTCTGTTTAAATCTACCCATCATCTATACAAACAAAAAACCCCGCTACTTGCGGGGCTTGATTAAAAATGACCTTTGAACTCATCAGACGAGACCTTACCAGTTTGGAAGAAAGATTATCTTCAGCCTCTCATCCACTTGGCAGCCAGCCCGCCCAAAAGAATAAATCCTCCAAGGATAAGCCAGTTGTAGGTATTCCCGTAGGTAGTAACCGGGAAGTGGCTACTGATCATGATCAGGATCAGCGGCACGGACATATAGGTATTGTGTTTGGAACATCGCTTCGCCCTTGTGGCCAGGAACATGTCCGGTGATTCATTATTCTCAACCGAAGCAATCATTTTTCGCTGGGCCGGCAGAATGGTCATCCAGACATTGGCTGTCATAATAGTACCAAAGACAGCCCCAATATGCATCATGGCCGCCCTTGAACTGAATAAAAGGTCCAAACCAATAAAAAGAACAATGATCAAAATAAAAGAAATAATGGATCCGACAATTTCATTTGTACCCAGTGGAGAGTTCCACAAAAGATGATAAGCCCCATACCCGAAGATCAAAACTCCGGTGCCAATCAAACTTGCAGTTAATTCGGACATTTCTGAACCAGACTCAAGCATAAGTCCGCCCATATAATAGACGAGGATGAGGAGAAACATGCCGCTGATCCAGGTCAGGGCAGATTCCCACTTGAACCAGTGGAGCGTCCGGGGCATGATCCTGGGTTTTGTTTGTTTTTCCACCAGGTAGAACCCGCCACCGTGGACCATCCAGAGTTGTCCGGATACATTTTCACCTGCATCCGGATCGACTTCCACGGGGAGTGTCCTTTCCATCCAGTTAAATAAATATGTTTGCCCAATCCAAGTGATTCCGGCAATAATGTGAAACCAGCGGAAGAGCAGGTTAAGAATTTCATGGATTTTGTGCCATTCCACGATTTTCAACTGCCCCGGTAAGTGGAATAACCGTATGGACTCAATAATAGGGGCACATGGTAATGGGCATTTGGATCATCCAGGGTAAATACAATTGGTATAACTGAATAAAAACTATCTACACCCTGGGATTGAAAATAAGGGGAAACGTTGAAAGTTAAACGATAGGTCCCGGGCGACATCGATTCAGTTTCGATGAAGAAATTGTTGATCCGGCCATCGGTATCGGTGCGTCCTTCACCCACGGTTTCCCACGAATCCTGTGTTTGCCGCACTTCCAGCACGACATGGATGTTTGCTGCCGGTTGTCCTTGAGCCGTATCCAGGACATGGGTTGTGATTGGACTTTTCATAATTGTCTCCCTTGTAAAATCTTTTTGAATGACCGGGTCTGGATTTCTTCCAGGGTTAGTCCCGCTGCCTCGGCATCCTTTTCCGTAATGGCTCCGCAACTGATACCCCGGAGAAAATAATTCAGTAGTCCCTGGCCGGTGGCGGCATCGTCAAAGATACCCCCGACCAATGTTACCTGGGCTGCTTTTTCCATGAACGATTTCAACCTTCGGGATGTGGACTCCAGGCTTTCCAGGAAAAATGAGTAAACCGCAGCATAGCGCAGGGGAAACTGAGTCGGGTGCAAATCCCACCCCTGGTAATACCCCTGTTTAAGGGAATGTTGAATATCGGTGAAGTTCAATCTCCAGGCGTGATACACAGCTCGCCGGTTTTCTGCTATCTGACTTTTTGTTAATGGTTTTTCATCCGTTGGCCGATGGGGTCCCACGGGCATGATATTGGTCGCGCCATCGGAAAGTTGAATACCAGTTCCCCCCAGGGCGACCTGCATCATGTGCCGGGCAAAATCGCAAACCGGATGGGTCATGCGTTGGTATTCGGCAGTGATATTTGTGGATGCGGTATAGTCGTAAACCCCGAAGTGTGCAGCCATGCATCTGCCATCTGCTGCCTTGACCAGTGCAGGCAGGGCTGAATTGCCATTGCTGTCCAGGATGGATTGGGGTGTCTCGATCATCAGTTCCATTTTGAGTGAGCCAGCCAGAATACCGGTCTTTGCTTCCAAGGCATCAAACAGGAGGACCAAAGCAGAAACCTGTTCGGGAATGGTTACTTTCGGCAGGGTTACAACAAAATTATCCGGAAGCTTGCCCGTTGTCTTTTTCAAAAGGGACGTGATGAACAGGTCCAGGGTTCGGATCGACCGGTTTTTTTGTTCTTCTGTCAGGGGTTTAATTCGGATGCCGATAAAGGGCGGGAGTGAATTTTCTATCATACCTTTTGCCACTTCATCAGCGGCCGAAACAGCATGCATATCTTCTTCCTTGTCTTGCCGGTTTCCGTACCCATCTTCAAAATCGATCCGGAAATCCTCTACAGGTTCACGCACTAATTTTTCCAGCACACGCTGATACACGGTATAAGCAAAAAATGCTGCTTCACTGCTTTTTTGGACAGCATCAGGGTCTTTTTCCAATTGATCTTCGAGAGCGGAAATCCCTTCTTTCGAATCAGGGAGGTGTTCATGTCCCTTTAATTCGAGGGCTTTCGCGAAATCAACAAAGTTCGGTGCATATGCTTTCAGGTGATTAAGAGCAGCAGTCCCCATTTTTTTTGCGGATCCTGCCTGGAAAATGTGTGCGCCGCCATACACGGTGTGAACCGGTTGCCTTTCCGGGGATTCTCCGGGGTGAGCTGTGTTGAAAAGGGTATTGGCCGCTTGGAGACGTACATTAATTTCGTCAATAATGTCGGGGGTAAGGGATGATGTCATAGTGAAAGAAGGTTTTCTAAACGAAGTTGGGTGATTTTGTTTTGTTCCTTAGCAGCGATTAATAGTTCAGCAGCTGGATCGTTCTCCAGTCTTACCTTTAAAAGTATCAACATTTCTTCGGCTGATTTTCCCGTCGCACAGACAATAAAAATATATCCAAATTTTTCTTCGTACAATCGATTTGATTCTTCCAGATCTTTCAGGATATGCTCGCCAGCCCCCTGGATTCCTGATTGTTCTTTTTCAGTCCATGATTTTGTTTTTTGAAATTTTTTGCGCAGCGAGTCAATATCCCCGATCTTAGGATGGTGGGAAAATGCTTCAAGCCAATCTTCAGATGCCAGTGAAAGCCAAATTCTTTCTGCTAGATTGAAGAGCTCATTTTTATCTTGAAAAGGGCGAAAAGCGGTCATGTGCTCTGCCCATTTCGAAGCGCCACAGCAGATCGAAAACTGTTCCAAAGCTTCAGATTTCGGTAATGTATTCAGGGTGTCAAGCGTCATCGATTTATAAAAATAACAATAAAACAGCTGGGTGTTATCATGGGACTGGACGGCCAATAATTCGCAATCGGCTCACACCGCCATCAGGGTAGATATTAAATCGAATATGGGTGAGCGCTTCAGCCTGATTCGATGCAATTGAAAAAATGTTTTCCTGGTTACCGGAAAGTTTTGAGACAGGCAGCAATTCTTTCCAGTCAATAGTGTTTGTGAGAAAAGCGTCCCGATCCGTATCGGGTTCAAAGCACCCTTCAAGAGAACATGAATCAGGAAAATTTCCTTTGAAATGGTGTGTGTCCACCACAATCCGCTCGAATATGCAGAGGTGTCCAAGTTTGATGATCACCCAATCGTGTCCGGGACCCCGTCGCCGTTTCGTTTCCCAGCCATCGCTCATGTCGGTTCCAATACCGGGCTTGATCAGGTTTTCCATGTGACTGAAATGCATGTCGCTACAGGCCAGCGTCTCAGCTCCATTCTCCGAAGCGGCTGCATCAGTGAAGGAACTGCTATCATCCGCGCTGTCTTCAGGATGTCCGTAAACTCTGAATCGGGCTACACCCCCATCGGGATAAATATTTAGACGAAGATGAGTAAAAGACTCATCATCATGAATCGCGAATTGGTTCTGCGAATCTCCCTGGAGCTCAACCCTGGAGAGAATTTCCGTCCATTTAACCTCATTCATAATTTCACCTAAAGCCGTAAAAGGAGGCACCTGGCATGCATCCACGGATGCATGAGACGGAAAATTCCCGACGAAATGGTTGGTGTCAATATCCAATTCCTTTATCACACCTGGTTTCCCGAGACGCAGGATGCACCAATCGTGCCCAACGGTTCTCTTCCTTCGAGATTCCCATCCATCCATCCATTTACCGCGATCTGTATATTTATCGGATATGAATTCACCACGCCCTGGCTTGAGCAGGTTTTCTTTCGGGGCAAAGAATTCATCGCTGGCCAATAAAGTGCGGCCGCCATTTGATTCCGATGCAAGATCGATGAGATCTTTTTTGAGTTTAGGTACCATGATTTCCCATTACTATTTTACCATGAGGACGCCCCACAAAACTTCCATTATCAAAAACTTTTTGCCCGCGAAGAAAGGTCTTATTTACGGTGCCGAACAGGTTCTCGCCTTCGTAGGGTGTCAGTTTATGTTTGTGATGAATGGCTGTTTGTTCTACCAGAAACTTTGCGTCTGGATTCCAGCAGACCAGGTCCGCATCATAGCCGGGGGCAATCTGGCCTTTTTGTTGGCCTTTGCCAATAAATTTTGCAGGTCTTTTGCTCAACCAGTCTGCGAGTTGAACTAAGGAAAACCCGCGTTGTCTGCATTCCGTCCAGATCACAGGAAGGGTAAACTGAATCGATGAAATGCCTCCCCAGGCCATTTGAAAATCCCCCGTATCCAGCTTTTTCAATTCCGGAGTGCAGGGTGAGTGATCCGATGTAATAAAATCGATTGTCCCTTTTTCCAATCCCAACCACAGTGATTCCCGGTTATCGGCATCCCAAATCGGAGGGGCGCATTTGAAACGTGTATCTCCATCTGAAATTCGTTCGGAAGCAAAATGGAGATAATGTGGACAGGTTTCCACAGTAAGGGGCAATCCTTCATCCCGAGTTTGGGAAATTTCAGGTAAAATGTCTGAAGAAGATAAATGAACAATATGTATGTGGGTCTCATATTCCCTGCACAACTGGATCAATAGTTTGATCGCATTATTTTCCCAGGATTTCGGCCTGGTCGCCTGGAAGCTCTCATAGGTATGGTGGCTATTCGATGTTTCAACTCCATTTTCCAACTCAGCGTGTACCAAAACCGGAATCGCTTGATTGGCAAGAATGGATAATGCTTTCCGAAGATGACTTTCTGCCACCTTTGGAAATTCATCAATTCCGGAATGACTCATAAACGCTTTGAATCCCAAGACGCCTGCCTCTGCCAACGGTTCAATATCATCAAGGTTATCCGGAATGATGCCGCCATAAAAACCGCAGTCAATCCAAAGTTTCTCTCGGGTGGAAACGGTTTTTTGGTGTAACGCATCAATGGTTGTTGTTACCGGAATGCAGTTTAAGGGCATGTCCACAAGGGTGGTTATCCCTCCTGATACGGCGGCTTTTGTTGCTGTTTCAAACCCTTCCCAATCGGTTCTCCCGGGCTCATTTATATGAACATGGGCATCCACCAGCCCCGGCATAACCACATCGTTTCCCAGGTCTTCGGTGGGGCAGCCTTCAGGGATATTTTGTAAAGAAACGACATCCAGGATTTTTTCACCCCTGATAAGGATTGCAGCCGGGTTTTCACCTTCCGGTGTTATAACTCTTTGGCTGGAAATGGCAAAGTCTGGCATATAGTCCATTTAGGTAGAGGCCTGATCCCTTTTTTGAAGTATTTGTGCAGCCACGCTGATGGCAATTTCTTCCGGTGTGTTACTGGCCATAGAAATGCCTACGGGCGCGGTAAGCCGTGACACCTGATCTTCTGTGATCCCGTCACGTTTCAGTCGCCTGGTTATTTCAGCTATTTTCGCCTGGCTTCCCATGACGCCTATGAAAGGAAAGGGTTGATCTATGACGCCCAGTAATCCCCGAACATCAGAAGCCACATCCGTGGTCATGACCACTACCTGGGTTAGTTCAGGATATTGTATCAGGGCTGCCACATCTTGGTAATCATCAACGATTTGGACTGTGTGAGCGTACTTGTTTTCTCCCACAGTGGATACATTTTCCCGTGTATCAAACACAAAAACATCATATCCAAGATGTTTCATCACTCGTGAAAGTGCCAGGGAGCAGTGCCCGCCACCGATAATAGCGATCCGTTTGAAATTCTGGAGTTGTTCTTCATAAAGCCAATTATTATCATCCTGTGATAACTTAATTTGAAATTCGTGGACATCCAATTTTTGTTTCTGAACAGCCATCCCAGAGGGATCAATCGAAAGTAAAGCCGACTGGTTATGATCTAACAAATGGACTATTCGCTCGACAGTTTCACCATCTTTTTCGGGACGGCAGAGATAGTACAGATTGGTCTGTTTACCGGCACAGATCATGCCCGATTTTTCTTCCGGTCCAGACTTTCGGTGGCTGAGCGTCTGGATCTCGGGTGTATAACTGCCAGTTTCAAGGATGTCTTTTGCCCGCTTCAACAGCGTGTATTCCATGATTCCGCCCCCGATGGTTCCCACAGGATCTTTATTCTTTGCCACCAGCAGTTTGGCGCCCGTGGTGCCGGGAGAGTGCCGGGTATGTTCTGCTACCATGGCCAGGAATACATTTTGACCTTCTCCAATTAGAGATGCGACAGTTGACCAATAGCTATTTCTCGAGTTTGAAACCAAATTAAGGCGCTTCCTCAGCCAGGGTGTCAGGTACCCTTACAGATTCTTTTAATACTTCCCTGCTTTCATGAGACTCCGATGGCAAAGGACCGTACAATCCGATAAGGACTTTCTCATGAGTAAAAGGTGCATCAAATGTCGATTTAAAATTTGGATTAAACGCCCGGACGGCATTTTCAAGGGCATAATAGGCACCGATGCCGTACATCAATGGCGGTTCACCCACCGCTTTAGATTTGAGGATGGCCAGCTCACTCCCTTCTGTATCCAGCGGTTCGATGATGACCTCTTTAGGGACTGAATATATATCCGGGATCTTATAAGTAGACAATGAATTGGACATCAATTGACCTTTTCGATCGTAGCAGAGTTCTTCCATGGTCATCCAGCCCATTCCCTGCACCAGGCCGCCCTCAACTTGCCCAATGTCCACACTGGGATTCATAGATTTGCCAAAATCATGAACAATTTTCACAGCATCAAACGCATACGTGCCGCGCACACAATCAACAGTGACTTCAGTCAAGGCCAATCCATAAACATGGTATGCAAATGGATGACCTTTTTCTTTTTCCATATCGAAATTGATAGTTGGCGTGGCATAATGTCCGTTTTCCGTTAAACAGACCCGCTTTAAAAAAGCCATCAATACAAGCTGATTCCAACTTATGTCTGTCACTTTTCCTTTGCTGTATACGTCCTCATCTTTTATGTCGATATCTTTTGATGTTACACCGAGATGATCGGCAACACAGTTTTTCAATCTTTCTAACAACGCGTTACAGGCCTGTTGCAGTGCTTTCCCATTAAGGTCTGCCGTGGAACTGGCTGCAGATGGCGACGTGTTGGCGACTCTTGTAGTATTTGTTGATTCCAGTTTAATGCGCTTTGGATCAAGAGAGAAAATTTGAGCCGCAATCTGGAGCATTTTTGTGTTGACGCCCTGTCCCATTTCCACTGCGCCGGTACTCACGCCCACACTGCCATCGGTATAAATGTGAACCAGAGCCCTGGCCTGGTTCATGGGCGTCTTGGTAAATGAAATTCCAAAGGTAACAGGCATGAGGGAGAAACCCTTTTTTACATCTGAATGGTGTGAATTGAATTCGTGAATTCGTTTTTCAACAGCCTGAATATCATATTTCATTTCCATATCCGACCATATTTGGGTCAGTGCAACACCATCAGCTATTTGGCCATAGGGAAATTCATCTCCGTTCTGCAGTAGATTATTTTTCTGCAACTCATGGGCCGAAATGCCTAACTCGCACGCTGCATGGGCTAATGCAGATTCGATCACAAACATGCCTTGGGGGCCGCCAAATCCTCTAAAGGCAGTGTTGGGCGGTAAATTCGTTCTACAGGAGTAAGCTGTCACGTTAACGTTTGGAATGAAGTAGGAATTCGTTGCATGAAAAAGAGTTCTTTCCATCACGGCTGGCGACAAATCAGCAGCTGCACCGGCGTTTTGAAAATACGTAGCTTCATAGGCCAGAATTTTCAAATCATCCGAAAATCCAATTTTGTAATCGGAACTGTATGGATGTCTGTTCCCCGTCATCCGCATGTCATCCTGGCGGTGCAAAACTACCTTCACGGGCCGGTTTAAAATCTGGGTACCCAGGGCGGCCATAACTGCCCATGGCGTAGCCTGGTCTTCTTTTCCTCCAAAACCGCCGCCAATTCGAACAACGTCAACTTCAATCTTGTGCATCCCAATATTTAAGACCCTGGCTGTTGTTCGTTGAACTGCAGTGGGACCCTGCGTAGATGATGAAATTCGTATGTTCCCATTTTCAAGGGGGACAGCGTATGCCCCCTGGGTTTCAATATATAAATGCTCCTGTCCGTTCGTATTGGTTTTACCCTGAAAAATATGGGCACATTTTTCCCAGGCTTTTTCAGTGTCTCCTAAACAAAAGGTCCTGGGAGGTAAGATCAATTTGTTTTTCTTTTGTGCCTCACGAGGATCAACAATGATATCCTTCTCTGAAATGTTGATGTCAATGAGCTTCCTGGCTTCAATAGCGATCTGGTCTGATTCGGCGATAACCAGTGCCAGCGGCTGTCCCTGAAAATGTACATCCGTTGACGCAAACAATGGTTCATCTGGAATAATGCCGCCAATTTGATTCTCTCCGGGAATGTCTTCATGGGTGAGAACCTTAATAACGCCAGGTAAAGCAAGTGCCTTCGTGTAGTCAACAGATTCAATATGTCCGTGCGCCAATGGTGAATCAAAAACAGCCCCGTAGAGCGTTCCCTGGATAGTGGGAATATCATCCAGAAAAATGGATTTGCCAGTGACATGTCCTTTTGAATCAATGTTTTTCATGCCAGTTGTTCCAGGGTGAATTGGTCAGGAAATAGTTTGATGAAATGCGCATAGTAAAGCTGGCGAAGCAATAGTCGTTTATATTCGGCTGATCCTCTCACATCGCTGATGGGACTGATTTCAGATTGCAGAACCTCATGGGCAGATTTGATATTCCGGGGTGTGAGTTCTTTCCCGCGAAGGAAGGTGCACGTTTTGCCCATGTACAATGGGATGGGTGCAACACCTCCTGCTGATAAATGAATTTGAGTGATCTTTTTGTCGGAAACAGATATTTGAACAGCTGTATTGACGCTGGCAATATCAAGAGTTATCCGTTTACTCACTTTTTCAAAATTGAATTCGGTATTCCTGTCTGGAATATCAAATGCAATAGCTGAAATAATTTCTCCTGCTGTTTTATCAAGGTCCTTGTACCCTTTGTAAAAGTCTTTCAAGTGGATGGTTCTGTTCTGATTGTTTTCAGTCAATGTTAGTATGGAATCAAGGGCCAGGAAAAAAACTGTAAAATCGCCAATGGGCGATGCATTCACAAAGTTGCCGCCCAATGTGGCAATATTTCGTATTGGCGAGGATGCCACCAATTTTAAGTGTTCTGCGAGTTGGGGAAACATGGCCTGCAAGTCATCAGATTCTAACAGGTCCGTGGCAGTGTTTCCGGCGCCCAAAGAACAAACTCCATTTTGGACATCTGTGAATCTTAGTTCAGAAGAATTAGCAATTAGATTCACATCCTGATCTATCAATTGATCATATTTTTGAACATAAAGATCGGTTCCACCACCAACGAGCGTTCCATTCCGATGCGGGTCTTTAACTGGACTCAATTCCTTCAGCATCGCTGGAATTTGGTTGAAATAGGATGGAATGAACGCCTGATCTACGAGCCATTGGATGGTTTCATTTTGGTCCTTTCCAGTTAATGAACCGGTAATATGTTTTGCTGCTCTTTCGATGGACTTATACCCGGTACACCGGCAAATATTACCATCTATGGCGGCGATGGCATCTTTATAAGAAGGTTCTGAATTAGAGAGGCAAAATCCGGTTAAGGAAACAACAAACCCCACAGTGCAGAAGCCGCACTGGGTACCGCTTTCGTTCACCATACACTTTTGAACCGGACTTAGATCGTCCATATTGAGACCCTCTATAGTGACCACATGCTTTCCTTGAACATTGCCAAGAGGCGTCAGACATGATGTTACTTGCTTGTAATTCATCTGCCCATCAATTAAATCACCGATCAGAACGGTACAGGCTCCACAGTCGCCTTCCCTGCATCCAATTTTGGTGCCGGTCAGAGTTTTGTCATACCGTACAAAATCAAGAAGAAGTGAACCCGTCAGTTTTTCCGTTTCTATCTTATTATTATTGAGAATGAACTTGACCATTAATACTCTGTTTTTGCAGTGCTTTCCCGCCACTGTGTAAAAGCCATTTGAGCCTCATCTCTTAATAACTGAGTTGTTGGAAGTTTTCGCTGGCTGATGGATACATCCAACTCATTGTAAATGAAATTGTCGTCAAAGTTTATATCAGCAGCATCCTTTCTTGTGTTGGCAAAATATATCCTGTCCGGCCTGGCCCAATAGATGGCGCCCAAGCACATGGGACACGGTTCACAACTGCAATAAATTTCACAACCAACCAACTGAAAGGTGCCAAGTGTTTCACATGCGCTTCTGATGGCAACAATTTCCGCATGGGCTGTGGGATCACTGGATTGGGTTACTTTATTGACACCGGAAGCAATGATATTCCCGTTTTTTACAATGACGGTCCCAAAAGGACCGCCATTTCCAGATTGGACATTTTCGATGGATAATCGAATAGCCTCCCGCATGAATTTTTTCTGATTTTCCATATTTATTTAATTATTGTTATAATATTCTTCAATCTGCATAATTATTTTTTCTTTATCTCCGTCGGGTAAAAAACTGGATTTAATACTATTTTTTGCCAATTCGGTAATTTGCTTTTTGGATAGGTTTAATGCAGAAGCGATACACGTGTAATTCTCATTCACATAGCCACCAAAATATGCCGGATCATCTGAATTAATGGTTACCATTAATCCTGCTTCCATCAATTTCATCAATGGATGATCTTTTAAATCGTTTACCACTTTTAATTCTAGATTGGATAAGGGGCATACGGTAAGGGGAATTTGTTTTTCTGCAATGTGTTTTATCAATTGATCATCATCAAGCGATTGGTTACCATGATCAATCCTGGATACCTTCAATAGATTAATTGCTTCCCATACATATTCGGCAGGACCATCTTCTCCTGCATGGGCCACTGTGATAAATCCTTCTTCTCTTGCTTTAGAAAAAACGCGCTCAAACTTCGATGGTGGATGTCCCATTTCAGATGAATCTAATCCCACCCCGGCGATCCAGTTTTTATAAGGCAATGCCTGGTTCAATGTTTCAAATGCTGCTGCTTCATCAAGGTGGCGTAAAAAGCACATGATTAATTTGGAACTGATTCCCAGTTTTTCTTTTCCATCTTCCAGTGCGCTATGGATGCCCTGGATGACCGTATTAAAAGAAACGCCACGATCGGTATGTGTTTGTGGATCAAAAAATATTTCTGTATGGATTAGATTTTGTTCGTGAACTTTGGTGAGATATGCCCAGGTTAAATCATAAAAATCTTGGATGTGTATCAGAACTTTAGCCCCCGCATAATACATATCCAGGAATTCCTGAAGATTATTAAAATTGTATGCTTTTTTAAGTTCGTCTATTGAATTATAATTTATGGGAATATTGTTGCGGTGCGCAATTTTGAACATGAGTTCAGGTTCAAATGTACCTTCGATATGCAAATGGAGTTCCGCTTTCGGAATTCCTTCAATAAAATTATTTATTTGAGTAT
>UINC01000247.1_pt1 | contig 13498 bp, 10 predicted proteins | sample 5385821 | NCBI WGS metagenome assembly UINC01 (sample SAMEA4666929, study PRJEB26691) | marine metagenome | isolation source: Pacific Ocean | place: Pacific Ocean | collected 2011-10-13 | reverse complement strand
CACAGCAAATCAAGAATCAGTAGATTCTGAGCAACGTTATAGTATTGATCAAGCCATAGATCTTTTGAAAAAAACTGGGAATGCTAAATTTAAAGAAACAATAGATATTGCAATTAATTTAGGAATAGATTCTAAAAAATCAGATCAGAATGTAAGAGGTTCCACAGTTTTACCAAATGGCACTGGAAAATTATTAAGAGTTATTGTTTTTGCACAAGGGGAAGATGTAGAAGCAGCGAAAAATGCAGGAGCAGATGAGGTTGGTTTTGAGGATCTGGCTGAGAAAATTAAAACAGGCTTTTGTGAATTTGACATGGTCATAGCGACACCAGATACAATGAGAGTAGTTGGACAGTTGGGGAAAATACTGGGCCCCAGAGGGATGATGCCTAACCCTAAAGATGGAACAGTAACAAAGAATGTTGCAGATGCAATTAAACGTGCAAAAACTGGGCAAGTAAAATTTAGAAGCGACAAAGGTGGGGTCGTTCATTGTTCGATAGGGAAAATAGAATTTTCTGAAAAGTCTATAAAAGAGAATTTAAAATCTTTATTAGATGCAATTATAAAAAATAAACCAGCCTCAACCAAAGGTCCATTCATTAAGAAAGTGACTGTTTCATCAACAATGGGCCCCGGAATTATCATAGATAAAAGCACTATCTAATAGTATTAGGAATTAATTATGCCTTTAAGAATAGAGCAAAAAAAAGCAGTCGTCGAAGAGCTAAACTCAATGGCTTCTACATCGGTGTCTGCAGCAATTGCAGAATACAGAGGTCTTAATGTTGCTGAAATTACAGAATTGCGCACAAAAGCAAGAGAATCGGGCGTTTATCTTAAAGTTGTAAAAAATAGCTTAAGTAAAAAAGCACTAGCAGACACAAATTTTGAATGTTTAACTCAAACATTACAAGGACCTATTATTATTGCACTCTCTGCAGATGATTTAGCTTCACCTGCGAGATTGTTTAAAGATTTTAGTAAAGATTATGAACATCTGAAAACAGTTGGTTTAGCTATAGATGGCGATGTATTCCCTTCTTCAGAACTGGATAGAATTGCAAAACTACCTACAAGAAATGAAGCCTATTCTACAATAGTTGGTCTCATGAAAGCACCAATTGAGAAAGCCCTTAGAACACTAAATGAAATACCGGTTAAGTTCACAAGATTGATACTTGCTGTCAAAGAAAATCAAGAAGAGGTTTCCTAATAAGTTTTTTTTATATAAAATGCCCGTCTTTTTGGGGTTGATTCGAGGAGAAAATAATGGCTAAAAGTACCGTAAAATCAAAAGAGGAAATTTTAGAAGCAATTTCAAAAATGTCCGTAATGGACCTTGTGGAATTTATTTCAGAAATGGAAGAGAAATTTGGCGTCAGTGCATCAGCGCCAGTTGCTGTAGCAGCAACTTCTGCAGAAACTGCAGAAGCTGCTGAACAAGGAGATGAACAAACAGAATTTGATCTTATCTTAGAAAGTGTGGGAGATAACAAAATTGCTGTTATTAAGGCTGTTAGAGCAATTACAGGACAAGGGCTTAAAGATGCAAAGGATATGGTTGAAAGTGCACCTGTCACCGTAAAAGAGGCAGTATCTAAGGATGAAGCAGAAGAGATTAAAAAGCAGTTAGAAGAGTCAGGGGCTACTGCAGAACTTAAGTAGATTTTAATAGCTCATTCATTCTGCATGTATTTTGGATAACAAACAATTAAGGCTCAGCAAGCGGGCAGGCTTGCTGTTGCTTGAAAATTATTAAGACAACTAGACATATGGCATATTCATTCACTGAAAAAAAACGAATTAGAAAAGATTTCGGAAAACAACAATCAGTACTCGATGTACCCAATTTATTGTCAATACAGTTAGCATCCTACGATAATTTTTTGCAAAAAAATATTGACCCAACAAAAAGAAAAAATATAGGTTTAGAAGCAGCCTTTAACTCACTCTTCCCGATTGAGAGTTTTTCAAAGAATGCACGATTAGAATTTGTTAGTTATAGGTTAGATGATCCTGAATTTAACGTTAGAGAGTGTCAACTCAGAGGTTTATCTTATGCTTCACCGATAAGAGTGAAAACAAAACTAATTACTTATAACAAGGAAACAAACAAAGAAACGTTAAAGGAAGTAAAAAATATTAAAGAATCAGGAGATACATCTGATGTTTATTTTGGTGAAATTCCTTTAATGACTGAACACGGAACGTTCGTTATTAATGGAACAGATAGGGTTGTTGTTTCACAGTTACATAGATCTCCAGGTGTATTTTTTGATCATGATAAAGGAGTTCAAAGCTCAGGAAAACTTCTATTCTCTGCTCGCATTATTCCTTATAGAGGTTCATGGCTAGATTTTGAATTTGATGCGAAAGATGCAATTTTTGCCAGAATTGACCGAAGAAGAAAGATATCCGTAACTATCATGCTTCACGCTCTGGGTTTGTCGAATGAAGAAATACTAAATATTTTCTTTGAAAAGGACAAATTTAGTCTTTCAAAAAAAGTAATAAAACTGAACCTCAAACCCGATCACTTCAAGGGTACAACTGCAGATTTTGATATTAAAATTGGAAGAAAAATCATTATAAATAAAGGGCAGCGGGTCAATGGAGGGCATTTAAGACTGTTAGAAGATTTAGGCAAGAAAAATAAATATCTAAATGTTCCTATTGATCATCTTGAAAACAAAGTGATTGCTCATGATGTAATCGAACCAAAAACAGGAGAGCTACTAGCGTTTGCTAATGAGATATTATCTATTGAGAAAATAAATATCCTCATTGAAAATGGAATAGAAGCAATAGAAACAATCCATATTAGCGGTTTAGATCATGGTGACTACATATCAAATTCAATGAGAATTGATCCATCTTCTTCAAAACAAGAAGCGCTTACGGAAATCTACAGAATGATGAGACCAGGGGAACCTCCAACAAAAGAGGCATCAGAAAATCTATTTCAGAATCTTTTTTTCAATGAGGATCGATATGATCTATCTGAAGTCGGCAGAATGAAGTTCAATCGAAGAATAGGTAAAAAATCAGATATTGGCAATAGTTTTTTGAACAAAGAAGATATTATTGATGTTCTGAAAACATTGATCAATATAAGAAATGGCAATGATACTGTTGATGATATTGATCACCTTGGAAATAGAAGGATCAGAACAGTCGGGGAAATGACTGAAAATGCATTTCGAGTAGGCTTGATTAGAGTTGAAAAGGCTGTGAGAGATAGACTTTCTTTAGTTGAAACTGAAGAACTTATGCCAAGAGACTTGATTAATTCTAAGCCAGTTTCAGCTGCAATCAAAGAATTCTTCGGATCAAGTCAACTGTCTCAATTTATGGATCAGAATAACCCACTTTCTGAGGTTTCACACAAAAGAAGAATTTCAGCTTTAGGCCCTGGAGGATTGACTCGAGAGAGAGCAGGTTTTGAAGTGAGAGATGTGCATCCTACCCATTATGGTAGAGTTTGCCCTATTGAAACGCCTGAAGGCCCCAATATTGGTTTAATAAATTCATTGGCAATTTATGCAAGAGTTAATGCATTTGGATTTTTAGAAACTCCTTACAGAAAAGTAGTTAAAGGTAAGGTAACTAAACAAATTGAATATCTATCTGCAATTGATGAAGGGAAATATGTTATCGCCCAAGCAAATACTGAGATTGATGAAAAAAATAATCTGACAGAAGATCTTATTTCTGTTAGATACAGTAATGAATTTACTTTGATGTCTGCTGATAAAGTTCAGTTTATGGATGTATCACCAAAGCAAATTGTTTCGATCGCAGCTTCTCTTATACCATTTCTTGAACATGATGACGCCAACCGTGCATTGATGGGTTCCAATATGCAAAGACAAGCAGTGCCAACAATATTAGCAGAAACACCTCTTGTTGGAACTGGGATGGAAAGAATTGTTGCTACTGATTCCGGAGTTACTTTGGTGGCAAAACGAGGAGGCATCATTGATTCTGTTGATGCGTCTAGGGTGGTTATTGCTGTGAATGACACAGAAACTCAGCCTGGAGAATCAGGAGTCGACATTTACAATCTAACAAAATATGCAAGATCTAATCAAAATACATGTATTAACCAGAGACCTTTGGTCAAAGTGGGAGATTTCATCAACCATGGTGATGTTATTGCTGATGGTGCTTCTACTAGTTTAGGCGAATTAGCGATTGGTCAAAATCTGTTAGTAGCATTTATGCCGTGGAATGGATTCAATTATGAAGACTCAATTCTCATTTCTGAAAAAGTAGTTCAAGAGGATAGATTTACAACAGTCCATATTGAAGAATTGCAATGTATTGCGAGAGAAACAAAATTAGGATCAGAAGAAATTACAGCAGATATTCCTAATGTTGGAGATATTGGTTTAAGAAAATTAGATGAGTCAGGGATAGCTTACGTCGGTGCAGAAGTAGCTGCTGGAGATATTCTAGTTGGCAAAATTACACCAAAAAGCGAATCACAACTAACACCAGAAGAAAAACTACTAAGAGCTATTTTTGGAGAGAAAGCTAGCGATGTAAAAGATACTTCACTTAGGGTTCCTTCTGGTATAAATGGGACAGTTATTGATGTAAGAGTTTTTTCAAGAGAAGGCGTTGAAAAAGATGATAGAGCTAATGCAATTGAAGAAACTGAGCTAAATACAGTTAGAAAAGACTTAAATGATCAACAGAGAATTATGGAAGACGATATTTACAATCGTGTAGAAAAAATTCTTTTAAATAAAACTGCAATTAAGGTTGGTAGGAAAAAATTAAATAATAAAATAACTAAAGATTTTCTAACAGAGATAAGTCGAGAAAAATGGCTCAACATTAAATTGAAGGACAAACGCCAGAATTCGAGACTGGAGAGTTACTATCAACGACTAAAGCTTCTTGATAACAATTTTCAAGATAAATTAGAAATAGCAAGAAAAAAGATAGAAGCTGCAGACAGTTTGTCGCCAGGTGTGATAAAAATGGTTAAGGTTTTTTTAGCTGTGAAAAGAAGAATACAACCAGGTGACAAAATAGCTGGAAGACATGGTAATAAAGGTGTCATATCAAGAGTAGTTCCTGTAGAAGATATGCCCTATATGGAGGATGGAACACCAATCGATATTCTTTTAAGTCCTTTAGGAGTTCCTTCTAGAATGAATGTCGGCCAAATTTTAGAAACCCATTTGGGATGGGCTGCAAAAGAATTAGGCTTAAAACTAGGTCAAATTTTAAAAGAAAATAAAAGCAACAAAGTTAAAATAATTAAGGATTATCTTAATAAAGTATATAACAAAACAGCACCAGGCAAGAAAGTCCGCTTACCTCAATTATCGAACGACAATATTTTAGTATTAGCAGATAATTTAAAAAATGGTATACCCATGGCTACTCCTGTTTTCGACGGAGCTCAGGAAAACGAAATCAAAGATTTACTTGAACTAGCAGGGCTTCCTGCTTCGGGGCAGGCTAAATTGATAGATGGTAGAACAGGCGTTGAGTATGATAGGCCAGTAACCATAGGGTACATGTATATGCTTAAATTAAATCATCTCGTGGATGACAAGATGCACGCAAGATCAACAGGTCCTTATAGCCTCGTAACACAGCAACCACTTGGAGGAAAAGCCCAGTTTGGAGGACAGAGATTTGGTGAAATGGAAGTATGGGCACTTGAAGCTTACGGAGCTGCACATGCATTACGTGAGTTACTTACTTATAAATCAGACGATGTTCAAGGAAGAACGAGAATTTATAAGCAAATTATTGATGGCACTAATGAAATTGAGTCAGGTATGCCTGAGTCATTTAATGTCCTAATGAAAGAAATTAGGTCATTAGGACTTAATATTGATTTAGTAGAAGATCCAATGGCTTCTACCGACTGAAAACAGAGAACTATCTATTAATATGAAAAACCTATTAAATTTTTTCAAACAGAAAAATCAAACAGAAGAATTTGATTATATAAAAATAGGCTTAGCTTCCCCAGAAATGATCAGATCGTGGTCATACGGTGAAGTAAAAAAACCAGAAACTATCAATTACAGAACTTTTAGACCAGAAAGAGATGGTTTATTTTGTGCAAAAATTTTTGGACCCGTCAAAGATTATGAGTGTTTATGTGGTAAATATAAAAGGCTAAAACACAGAGGCGTTGTTTGTGATAAATGTGGCGTAGAGGTTACTCAAAGCAAGGTTAGAAGAGAACGTATGGGACATCTAGAATTAGCCAGTCCAGTAGCCCACATTTGGTTTTTAAAATCACTTCCCTCTAGGATTGGTTTGCTTTTAGATATGACACTTCGTGAAATTGAAAGGGTTTTATATTTTGAAGCATATTTAGTCGTTGATCCAGGAATGACAACACTGCAAATGGGCCAATTACTTTCTGAGGAAGAATATATCGAAGCACTTGGGGAATTTGGCGATGATTTCGAGGCACAAATGGGAGCAGAAGCAATTCATGGAGTCTTACAAGATATTAAATTAGCAGATCATCTCAATAAAATTTATGAAGACATGGATGCCACTTCTTCACAAATTAAACTTAAGCGTCTTTCCAAAAGATTAAAATTAGTTGAATCATTAATAAAATCAGGAAACAGACCTGAATGGATGATTTTGAAAAATCTGCCAATTCTTCCACCTGATCTTAGGCCACTTGTTCCATTAGATGGAGGTAGGTTTGCAACATCCGATCTTAATGATCTTTATAGAAGGGTAATCAATAGAAATAACAGACTTAATAGATTATTGGAATTAAGTGCACCGGAAATTATTATTCGTAATGAAAAAAGAATGTTACAAAAATCAGTAGATGCTCTTCTTGATAATGGAAGAATGGGTAGAGCAATAACTGGATCAAACAAGCGACCATTAAAATCATTGGCTGATATGATTAAAGGAAAACAAGGCAGGTTCAGACAAAATCTCTTAGGCAAGCGGGTTGACTATTCTGGACGATCTGTAATTGTTGTAGGACCTACATTGAAACTGCATGAATGCGGTATTCCAAAAAAGATGGCTCTTGAGCTCTTTAAACCGTTCGTTTTTAGTAAACTTATCTACCAAGGCGAGGCATCAACAATCAAAGCAGCGAAGAGGCTTGTAGAGCTTCAAGGGCCAGAAATTTGGGATATCTTGGAGGATGTTATAAGGGAACACCCTGTCTTATTAAACCGTGCGCCCACTCTCCATAGATTAGGTATTCAAGCTTTCGAACCAATCTTAATAGAAGGAAAAGCCATTCAATTACATCCACTGGTTTGTAAAGCTTTTAACGCAGATTTTGATGGAGATCAAATGGCAGTTCATGTTCCATTATCAATTGAGGCTCAAGTTGAATCTAGAGCTTTAATGATGTCTTCTAATAATATTTTGTCCCCAGCAAATGGGGAACCAATAATAGTTCCATCTCAAGATATTGTTTTGGGTTTGTACTATATGACCAGAGAAAAAATTAATGATTTAGGAGAAGGGCATATCTATTCAGACATAACAGAACTTCAAAGAGCATATGAAAGTGGTTATGTGGGTTTACACGCAAAAGTTCAAGTTAGGATACCCTCACAAATTGATTCTAAAGAAGAAGTTGAAACAAACCATGAATTGGTTCAAACAACTGTTGGAAGAGCAATACTTTCAACAATAGTGCCAAAAGAACTTCCATTTTCACTGATAAACAGAACAATGGATAGTAAGCAAATATCTATTTTAATAAATAAATGTTACAGAGAAATTGGGTTAAAAGCGGCAGTAATATTAGCAGATAAGCTAATGTATATGGGCTTTCAGAATGCCACAAAAGCAGCAATTTCGATTTCACTCGATGATATGATAGTTCCAGAATTAAAAGATGAAATTCTCAATACGGCAGAAGAACAAGTCCGAAATATTCAAAATCAATTCTCATCAGGGTTGCTTACCCAAGGAGAAAGATACAATAAAGTTATTGATATTTGGTCAAGAACAAATGAGCTTATTTCAAAAGCTATGATGGACACACTTGGATCAGAAGAAGTGAAAAGCAAGACTGGTGAAAAATTAACGCAATCTTCTTTTAACTCGATTTTCATGATGGCAGATTCTGGAGCTAGGGGTTCTGCAGCACAAATAAGACAGTTAGCAGGAATGAGGGGTTTAATGGCAAAGCCTGATGGTTCAATTATTGAGACACCAATTACAGCAAACTTTAGAGAAGGTTTAAATGTTCTTCAGTATTTTATATCAACACATGGTGCTAGAAAGGGTCTTGCTGACACAGCACTAAAAACTGCTAATTCTGGGTATTTGACAAGAAGGTTAGTTGATGTTGCACAAGACTTGGTTGTAATTGAGGAAGATTGTGAGACAAATCAAGGGATAACAATATCTACAATTGTTGAAGGTGGTGAAGTTGTTCAAAAACTTGGCGATAGAATTCTTGGCAGGACTATTGCAGAGCCGTTATTGGATGAAGATAACAAGACAATTCTTAAGGCTGGAGAGCTAATTGATGAAAACAATGTAGGGTCCTTTGAACTACATGGCATAGAAAAAATCTTGGTTAGATCCCCAGTTACATGTGAAACAAGACATGGTATTTGTTCTCAATGTTATGGAAGGGATCTTGCAAGAGGAAATATAGTCAATAAAGGGGAAGCTGTAGGCATCATAGCTGCCCAATCAATTGGCGAACCAGGAACACAGCTAACAATGAGGACGTTTCATATTGGGGGAGCAGCATCAAGTTCTGCTGCAGCAAATAGTGTAGAAGTAAAAACTGATGGGAAAATCCAGCTCCACAATCTAAAGACAATCAGTAATAAAGATAAAAATCTGGTTGCTCTTAGTCGATCTGGAGAAATATCTATAACTGATAATCGTGGTAAAGAAAAAGAGCGTCATAAGGTCCCCTATGGTGCTGTTATCACTGTAAAAGAAGGCAGAAAAGTTAAAAGTGGACAAGTGATCACTACTTGGGATCCTCATACTCACCCTGTTATTGCTGAAGCTGCCGGTGTAATTATATTTGAAGATTTTATCGATGGTGTAACCGTTACGGAACAAATTGATGAATTGACAGGAATTAGCAGTATTATAATTATGGATTCAAAAAAACAATTTGGGACAAGTAAAGTATTGAGACCAAGAGCCAAATTAGAAAAAGCAAATGGAAAACCAGTATTATTTAGTGGAACTAAAACACCAATAGCATACGCATTTCCATCCGGTGCAATTATAAGAGTTAAAGATGGTGCAAGAATTAGTTCAGGTGATGTTATTGCTAGAATACCTTTAGAGACGTCAAAAACAAGTGACATAACAGGGGGATTGCCGAGAGTTGCTGATTTATTTGAAGCTAGAAAGCCAAAAGATGCTGCAATACTAGCAAAATATAGCGGCATAACCAGTTTTGGTAAAGAAACTAAGGGAAAAGTTAGACTAATTATTACAGATGAAGATGGCATTGCATATGAAGAACTAATCCCTAAAGTTAGAAAATTAAATATTTTTGAGGGAGAAACTGTTGAGAGGGGGGAGGTTATTGCGGATGGTGAAGTGAGTTTGCATGACATAATTGAAGTTCAAGGTACGCAAGAGCTAGCAGAATATTTGGTAAAAGAGGTACAGGACATTTATAGACTTCAAGGTGTTCCTATTAATGATAAGCATATAGAAGTGATTATCAGGCAAATGATGAGAGTAGTGGAAGTTGAAGATCCTGGCGATACTAAACTTTTGGTAAATGAACAAATAAATAGATCTGATCTGTTGGAAATTAATGAAAAAATAATCGCTGAAGATCTAAAACCGGCAAGTTTTAAATCGATACTAATGGGTATTACTAAATCATCGTTGGCAACTACATCCTTTATATCAGCTGCATCGTTCCAAGAAACGACAAGGGTTCTGACAGAAGCTGCTGTTAAAGGAAGTGTAGATAAATTAAGAGGACTCAAAGAGAACGTTGTTGTGGGCAGATTGATCCCTGCTGGAACAGGTTTTATATCAGAATTTGATGAAACCTCAGTAGCTGAAGAAGAATTTTCTAAGGGTTTGCGAGACTTGGATGTACCTACTGACCATAAAGATAATCAAGATGTAAACCAAACAAAAGCGCAGTGATTTAATTAAATAACTTGACACCTTTTTATAGAGCAGAATAGAATCCACAACGAATTATTTAGATAACAAGAAATTATGACTACAATCAATCAACTTGTGAGAAAATCTAGGAAGAGTAAGACCTATAAAAATAATGTACCTGCCTTAGAAGGTAAACCGCAAAAACGAGGTGTATGTACTCGTGTTTATACCACTACTCCGAAAAAACCAAATTCTGCATTACGAAAAGTTGCGAGAGTCAGATTAACTAATGGTTACGAAGTCACAAGTTATATCGGTGGTGAAGGGCATAACCTTCAAGAACACTCTATTGTTTTAATAAGAGGTGGAAGAGTAAAAGACTTACCAGGCGTTCGATATCATACAATCAGAGGTACTTTGGATTGTTCAGGAGTTGGTGATAGGAAACAAGGCAGGTCTAAGTACGGCACAAAAAAACCAAAGAATTAATTCACTATGTCTAGAAGAACAAGAAGCAACAAAAGAGATATTCTACCAGACCCTAAACATTCCAGCAGTCTGTTAGCAAAATTTATTAATATTGTGATGATAGATGGAAAGAAATCTGTTGCTGAAAAAATTGTATATGATGCATTAGAAACACTAATCGAAAAATTAGGACAATCACCCGAACAAGCATCAGATTTATTTGCTGAAGTCTTGGATAAAATTAAACCTGTCGTTGAAGTCAAATCAAGACGAGTTGGTGGTGCTACATATCAAATACCAGTCGAAATTAGACAAGATAGAAGAGAGGCTTTAGCTATGCGATGGCTAATTGAAGCTGCTCGCTCTAGAAGTGAGAATAACATGAAGTTAAAACTAGCTAATGAGCTATTAGATGCTTCCAATAATCGTGGTAATGCGATTAAGAAAAAAGAAGAAACCCATAGAATGGCAGAAGCAAATAAAGCATTTTCTCACTACCGTTGGTAGTCGTCATTTAAAGCACTAGAAGAAAAACTGTGGCAAGAAATACCCCTATTGATAGATACAGAAACATTGGCATCATGGCACATATTGATGCTGGTAAAACAACCACTACAGAAAGGGTATTATTCTATACAGGTATTTCTCATAAAATAGGTGAGGTACATGATGGGAATGCTGTCATGGACTGGATGGAGCAAGAGCAAGAAAGGGGAATTACTATCACGTCTGCAGCGACTACGTGCTTCTGGCAAGGTATGGATAAACAATTTGATCAACATAGAATCAACATCATAGATACTCCTGGACACGTTGACTTTACAATTGAAGTTGAGAGGTCACTAAGAGTCTTGGATAGTGCAATTGCAGTTTTTTGTGCTGTAGGAGGGGTAGAACCACAGTCAGAGACAGTTTGGAGACAAGCGAATAAGTATTCTGTCCCAAGACTAGCATTTGTCAATAAGATGGATAGAGCTGGTGCTGATTTTATGAGAGTTGTTGAGCAGATTGAAAAAAAATTGGGATCCCATCCGATACCTATTCAGCTACCGATTGGTTCAGAAGATAGTTTTTCTGGTGTTGTTGATTTAATTACAATGAAAGCGATTATTTGGAATGATGAAGATCTTGGATCGACTTATTCTGAGGAAGAAATTCCGGAAAACATGATAAACACTTGTAAGGAATGGCGTGAAAAAATACTAGAGTCAGCCGCAGAAGCTTCAGAAAAATTGATTGAACTCTATTTAGAGAAAGGAGATTTGGACTCTGACCAAATCATCAGCGGTCTGAGAGAAAGGACATTAAATGGGGAAATTGTTCCAGTAATTTGTGGTTCTGCTTTTAAAAATAAAGGTGTTCAAGCAATGCTAGATGCCATTATTTATTTTTTACCTTCGCCAATCGATAAACCAGCAATTAATGGAATTCTAGAAGATGGCACAGAAGGATTCAGAAAGGCCGATGATAACGAGAGCTTTTCTGCATTGGCTTTTAAAATAGCTAATGATCCTTATGTTGGTAATCTGACATTTTTTAGAGTGTATTCAGGGGTTCTTAATTCTGGAGATACCATATACAACTCATTAAGACATCAAAAAGAAAGGATAGGAAGAATTCTTCAAATGCACTCAAATTCAAGAGAAGAAATTAAGGAAGTCAGAGCAGGAGACATAGCTGCTGCCGTTGGATTAAAAAATGTCACAACAGGAGATACATTAGCCGATTTGAAAAATATTATTACCCTGGAGAAGATGGAGTTTCCAGAACCTGTCATCTCAGTTGCTGTTGAACCAAAATCCACAGAAGATGAAACGAAAATGGGCATTGGCCTTCAGAAATTATCTAAAGAGGATCCTTCATTTCAGGTTAAAACAGATGAAGAATCAGGGCAAACAATTATTTCTGGAATGGGAGAATTACATCTCGATATTATTGTTGATAGGCTTTCTAGAGAATTTAAGGTAGAAGCAAATGTTGGTAGGCCACAAGTTGCATATAGAGAGACAATAAAAAAACAGGTCGAACAGGAAGCAAAATTTATTCGTCAAACGGGTGGCCGCGGCCAATATGGACATGTTTATATTAGAATAGAGCCTCAGGAACCTGGAATGGGTTATGAATTTATTAATGAAATAAAAGGTGGAGTCATTCCAAAGGAGTTTATACCTGCTGTGGATAAAGGCATCCAAGGACAAATGGCAAATGGGGTGATTACTGGATTTCCTGTAGTAGATGTAAAAGCAACTCTTTATGATGGATCTTTTCACGATGTTGATTCAAGTGAAGTAGCTTTTAGAGTTGCTGGTTCGATGGCATTTAAAGAAGGCGCATTGAAGGCAAATCCTGTACTATTAGAGCCTGTGATGAAAGTTGAAGTTGTTACACCTGAAGATTATATGGGTGATGTCAATGGGGATCTAAATAGGAGGAGGGGCATTCTGCAAGGAATGGATAATTCACCTGCTGGGAAAATTATAAGAGCTGAGGTCCCGCTTGCTGAAATGTTTGGTTATGCAACTCATTTAAGATCCATGACACAAGGTAGGGCAACTTATACAATGGAATTTGAAAAATATAGTGAAGCACCAAAGAAACAAGCTGAAGCACTATCGGTAACAGGAAATTAATTATGGCAAGCAATCAGTCAATTAGAATTAGATTAAAATCATTTGATCATAAACTCATAGATGCATCTACCAAAGAAATAGTTGAAACTGCTAAAAGAACAGGCTCAACAGTATCTGGACCTATACCGCTTCCCACCTCAAGGGAAAGATTTACATTGCTTATATCACCTCATGTGAATAAAGATGCCAGAGATCAGTACGAACTGACAACACATAAGCGAGTCATGGATATACTCAATCCAAGTGATAAGACTGTAGATGCTCTTATGAAGCTTGAATTACCTGCTGGTGTAAATGCTCAAATAAAATTGAACTGATAT
>UINC01000689.1_pt1 | contig 13500 bp, 10 predicted proteins | sample 5385821 | NCBI WGS metagenome assembly UINC01 (sample SAMEA4666929, study PRJEB26691) | marine metagenome | isolation source: Pacific Ocean | place: Pacific Ocean | collected 2011-10-13 | reverse complement strand
CGAGTTCTTTTTCTACATGACTAACAAGATTATCTATATCTTCTTTATTACTTAAATCGGCCTGTATACAGTAAACTTCTGAATTGGTGAGTTCTTTTATATCATTTGCTGCCTTCTTTATTTTTTCTACATCCCTTGAACAAATAGCTAATTTGACGCCTTCTTTTGCTAACTCTATTGCAGAAGCTTTCCCTAGACCTTGACTTGCAGCAGTTACTAATGCCACCTTATTATTAATTCCTAAGTCCATTTTATCCCCAAAAAAAATTTACTGTTATTAATATATAATGCATCATAAATGAATTAATGTTTTATTTGTATGGTTTTATTATTATTTAAGAAAAGGTAGCAAGAATGTCTGATCAGGGAATGGGTAAGTCAGTTCTAAGGAAAGAGGATCATCGTTTCATAACTGGTCAAGGAACTTACACTGATGACATAAAACAACCAAACCAATTATATGCATACTTTTTAAGATCTCCTGTTGCTCATGCTATTTTGAAATCTATAAGTACCACAAAAGCCGAGGGGAGTGATGGCGTTGTAGCCGTTTACACTGGAAAGGACACTGATGCAGCTCTTCCTTGTGGTTGGGAAACTCCAACTAAAGAAGGTACGCCTCCAATGGCAGAACCTCCATGGCCCATTTTTGCTCAAGAAAAAATAAGATTTGTAGGAGAGTTATTGGCAATTGTAATTGCTGAAAGCATTAATCAAGCAAAAGATGCATGTGAGTTAATAGAATATGATTATGATGAACTTGAAGCAGTCGTTTCACCTTTAAAAGCCCAACAAGATGGGGCTCCACAAATTTGGGAGGATATTGCCAATAATCAGTGCTTCGATTGGGAACTAGGTGATAAAGAGGCAACTGAAAAAGCTTTTGGAGAAGCTAAACACCATGTAAAGATTGAACTGACCAATAATAGGCTTGTGCCAAATGCCATGGAACCCCGATCCTACATTGGAATGTATGACAAGGGTAAAGATCAGTACACACTTTATACAACAACTCAACTACCGCATATTATTCGAATGCTTGTATGTGGGGTCCTTGGTTTGGAAGAACAAAAAGTCCGAGTGATTTCTCTAGATGTCGGTGGTGGTTTTGGATCAAAAGCCTTCCATTACGCGGAAGAGTCCGCGGTTACTTGGGTTGCGGGAAAATTAGCACGACCTATAAAGTGGACATCTGAAAGAAGTGAAGCCTTTATTAGTGATAGGCATGGTAGAGATCATATAACAACAGCAGAAGTAGCTATGGATTCTGATGGAAATTTCTTGGCTATGAGAGTAGATACTCTAGCTGCCCTCGGTGGGTATTTGTCAGGGTCTGGTCCCGCTATTCCTACTTTTTTCTATGGCCCATTAATACCTGGTCCTTATAAGACTCCTAATATTTACTGCAACGTAAAAGGTATATTCACCAATACAGTTCCGGTGGATGCCTATAGAGGCGCTGGCAGGCCTGAAGCTACCTATGTCACTGAGAGGTTAGTCGAGGCTGCAGCCAGAACTATAGGTATTGATGCAATAGAATTACGCAAAAAGAATTTTATCCAGCCTGATCAGTTCCCCTACGCTTCGCCTGGAACACTGACGTACGACAGCGGTAATTATCAAGCTACCCTTGATTCAGCTCTTCAGGCAATTGATTATAAGAATTTCGAAAAAAGAAAAGAGAAGTCACGAAATATAGGAAAATACAGGGGTCTTGGCATCTCATGCTATATTGAAGCGTGTGGTGTTGCCCCATCAAAGGTAACGCTTGAAGCTGGTGGAAGAGGTGGATATTATGAATCTGCAACAGTAAGAGTAAATCCAACTGGATCCGTTAGCGTCTTTATTGGATCCCACTCCCATGGTCAAGGTCATGAAACAGTTTTTTCTCAAATAGTCCATGAGAAACTGGGTGTACCCTTTGAGTCAGTTGATATCGTTCATGGGGACACAGGACGAATTCCTTTTGGAGTGGGTACAGTTGGATCTAGGTCATTGGCAGTGGGAGGAGCGGCATTAGTTAAATCCTTGGAGAAAATTATCAATAAAGGCAAGAACATTGCCGCTCATTTACTTGAATCATCGGTAGATGAAATTATTTTTGAAAATGGTGAATTTTCAATTGAGAATTCTAATAAATTTGTTTCTTTAGGCGATGTTATTGGGGCCGCTTACGTTCCTGGAAACTATCCAATTGAGAGACTTGAGCCAGGACTTGAGGAAACATCTTTTTATGACCCTCCTAACCTAACTTTTCCTGCAGGCGCCCATATATGTGAAGTTGAAATTGACCCAGAAACGGGACAAACTAAGATAGAAAATTATTGTGTTTCAGATGACTTCGGTATCATAATAAACCCTATGATAGTAGAAGGACAGGTTCATGGTGGGGTTGCCCAGGGTATAGGGCAAGCAATGTTGGAGAATTGTGTTTATGAAGAGGAAACTGCTCAACTCCTTAATGGCTCTTTCATGGATTATACTATGCCAAGGGCTGATAGTGTGCCTCATATGATAGTAAAAACAGAAGTCACACCATGCGTACATGGTTTGGGAGTCAAGGGTTGTGGTGAAGCTGGCGCCATTGCTGCTCCTCCAGCAGTTATACATGCAATAATAGATGCTCTTAAAGATTTAGGTGTTAAAGATTTCGAAATGCCTGCTACCCCAGATAAGGTTTGGAAAGCCATTCAATCAAGTCAAAATAACTAAGGCTGTAACACCACCAAAAAAACAATAATTATCATTATAATAGCAGGTACCTCATTAATGATCCTGAAAAATCTTGATGAATATTTATTTGTATCTTCGGAAAAATCCCTAAGACATTGACCCAGAAAAATGTGAAAGAATGTCATCAAAATTACAAGTGCTATTTTAACCAATAACCAGGTCTCTATTCCCGAATAATAAAACAAAATTAAACCTGTAATCCAAACTAATGCCACCGAAGGATTCATGATAAATCTGTAGAGCTTTCTTTCCATAACCTTGAAGGTGTTGCTGGTGTTTTGTTTGATTTCTTTATCCGAATGATAAACAAATAACCTCGGAAGATATAGCAATCCTGCCATCCAGGCTATTACCGAAATTATGTGGATGGCTTTAATCCATAAAAACATATCTAATCCCACTTCGCTTCAGGAGGCATGGACATTAGGATCGCTTCGGTATTGCCTCCGGTTTTCAAACCAAATTGGGTACCGCGATCCCAAAGCAAATTAAATTCTACGTATCTCCCTCTTTTTAACAATTGTAGATTTTTTTCATTCTCATCCCACTTAATATCTTTTCTTTTCTTAACTATGCTGGGAACTACTTTTAGAAAAGCCATTCCTACTTCTTTAACAAATTCAAAATCCTTTTCCCAATCTCCAGTATTCATGTGGTCAAAAAATATACCTCCCTTTCCTCTTTCCTCATTTCTATGCGGAAGGAAGAAATATTCCTCACATTGCTTCCTGAAATTCTGATAATACGACTTGTCATGATTGTTGCATACATCTCTGAAGGTATTATGGAATTCTTGAACGTCATCGTCATTTATTATAGTGGGAGTTAGATCTGCTCCACCACCAAACCATTGCTCACCGGTAACAATAAACCTTGTGTTAAAATGAAAGGCTGGAATATATGGTGAGTGCATGTGGGCAACAATGCTAATTCCACTGGCCCAATAATTTGGGCTATTTTCAGTCCCTGAAACATTTTCCCTAAATTCTTCCTTAAACGTACCATTTACAGTTGAAATATTGACACCCACCTTCTCAAAAACAGAGCCTTTCATAACACTAATCTCACCACCGCCTTCACCAGAATGACTCCATTTTTTTCTAACAAATTTTTTTCCATCAATGGTTTCAAATTGAGAACAAAAATTATCTCTTAATCCTCTAAACCACTCACTTGCTAATTGCTTTTTATTTTCTTGATCCAAAACCTTTCCCTTTATTTCAGTTATCTGAAAATCTCCCTTATTTTTCTAATAAAGAAATGCACGTTTTCCTCTGGTGTTGTCTTAAGAACTCCATGCCCCAAGCCACACACCCACCCCGATCTTTCTTCCTCCGACATAGATTCAACTTGCCCTATGTATTCGTCAAAATCTCTTTTAAAATCATCAAGAGGTTTTGAAAGGGTCTCTGGATTAAAATTCCCCTGTATAAATCCTGTATTGGTATTATTTAACCAATATGAGAGTGTTTTGTTTTGATCAACTCCGATTCCAGCTAATTTTGTTTCCGAATTATTCATTTCTTGCATAAAAAATTCACTCTCAAAGGGATGTTTTGAGAAATATCCAACTTTTCCATCATGTGGTTCGATTAAATAATTATATATATCTCTTGAATAGATCTCATAAGTCTCTTTATCAGAAATACTACCTGCAGAAGTATCAAATATCATAATTATTTCTGCTCCTGAATTGAGCTGCAAAGAAATATTCTTTTTTATCAGAGGAAATATTTTTTCATAAAGAGCTTTGTTAAGAAATTCGTTATGAAACCCTTCTTCATAAAATTCACCTTTATTAATGCCGACAGCGTATGACAAAACAGTCCAAGGTCCACCCACAAAACCAATTAAACTTTTTTCGTTATCTAGTAGGTCGCGTGTTTGCCGTATTGCCTCACCTTGAAATTCCATATGCCTTATTGCTTCTTTGGGTGAAGTTAGCTCGTGATAATTGTCAGACTTTAGAAGGTTCTTAAAGATTGGACCAGGATTGAATTCTAATTTCATACCTAATGCTTCCAAAGGAAAAAGAATATCACTAAAGAGTATAGCCACATCAAAATCAAACTCGTTAATTGGACCTAAAGCAGTTTGTGCAGCAAGTTTAGGGGTTTTACAAAGTTCTCCAAAAGAATGTCTTTTCTTGAGGGTCTGGTAATGCGAATGATACCTTCCTGCCTGCCTCATAAACCAAATAGGAGGTATCTTTTGAGGGATCCTATTAACAGCATTTGTAAATAATTGATTAGGCATATAAATTATTCCTTAATTATTAATCAGATTCTTAACAACCTCATCATATGAAAGAAAAATTGTAATTTTATCTTCTTTAATCTTCTTTTTGATAATTTCATAAGTATTCCCCGGTCCGCATGCGTGAAAACAATCTGAAATAGTTGGAAATCTTTCTAACGCATACTCAAATGCCGATCCGCTCATCCAATAGAAATGGGTTTTTTGAGAAAGGTCTTCCTTTATATCTAAACGTTTGAGTTGATAGGTGGCTATTTTTTCATCAAATTCATTCTTGGGAGAATCATTGTGGGTCAGCTTTACCCATTTTTTATTTTCTGAGAGATGGTCAATTCCTGGATTCATATTTTCTCCTAAACTATCTGCAGTACCATTAACCCAAAATCCTCTCTCAGATAATTTAAACCAAGTTTTTAGCCCACTAACCCATAATAAATTTGATTGACAAATTTTGGTCTGATCGGGAACTGCATTAGCTCTGCTTACCCATATATTCTTTTTCTTTAGAGAGGAAACCTCATCAATACTTTCTTTTATCACGTGACGACGAAAAAGATTATATTTCTCAAGATCATTCGGATAAAATGCATCTTTATTGATTTTATACCATTCTGGAAGATCTTCCCGTTCTATTCTCCTTTCATTTAGGACAACTCTTTCGTCGGTCAGGCCTTTAAGAGTAACAACATTTCCAAACTTCATATTTTCAACACTCACCCCAATTTTTTGATGGCATCCTCCTCCATACTGCGACAAGGTATCTCTTTCCATTGAGACTGATTGGAATACTTTGTTATCGTTTATCTTTTGGACCATATCTATAATTCCTTTCCTGTTAGAGCTGACCTCTAAGGCCAGTGCCCCCTGACCGGGGGCACAAGGGTTTAATGAAAGGGGCGTTATCATCCAGAGAAAATTATCCAATATTTCTTTAACCTTATTTGCAAGATTCAAATTCTTTCCTCTCAGAATTCTATCAATTGCTGCCTTCGCTACTACCAAACCGTCCTCTTTGCCCGTCAAAAGTTTTTTTAATCGTGTAGGAATATTGCCACGAATATCTTCAAAATCAATTTTCTGTATGGGATAAGGTAGAGCTTTCTTAAGAAAGGGCTCAAGATTATATGCTCTTCTTGGTGATGAGGTTAAAACCTTTAATTTTCCTTCCTTAATTATTTTTTCAACATTTTTCTTCTTGAGAAAAAAAATATCCCTCATATCCGCACGTTCAATAGTTGCAGCAATCTGGGTTTCTGGACCAATTTCTATAGGTAAGTCTTTCCATGAATGGACTGCTATATCGGCTTCACCATTAATTAAGGAATTCCTAATATCTTGTGTAAATACTCCTATTTCAGGAAGATCTTTTAGGGGAGTCTTTTGATCAATATCTCCAAAGGTTTCTTTATGCTGATAGGTAATATCCTCACCCTCAACATTCTCTTTCAAAAGTTCTCCTACAGATTCAGCTTGGATAATCGCTAAATCACTCTTTCTTGAAATTATTCTAACCATAAATACCGAATATTAATTATCATTTAAAATATCGACTTATTTTAGCTATCTTGCTAGTACTATGCGACATAATGTCTAAAGCGAATTTATTAATATAATTAATAACAGTTTAAGATTAAAGAATAAATATTGTTTTGCTAGGTTTAGTAACGGGAGAAGAATTTTGGATTACGAGAATTTTTTTAACGATGAGATTAAAACTCTTAAAGATGAGGGTCTATATAGAACTTTTCGCGCAATCGACAGAGTCCAAAACATGTTTCCAAAAGCACTTGAAACTGTGGAAGGGAATGATAGAGAAGTCGAGATCTGGTGCTCAAACGATTACTTAAATATGAGTCAAAACCCTGAAGTATTGGACGCTTGCATTAATGTTATTAATAAACTTGGAACCGGATCGGGCGGGACTCGTAATATATCAGGAACTTCCACCTATCATGTAAAATTAGAACAAACGCTTGCAGAGCTTCATAACAAAGAAGCTGCCTTAGTTTTCCCCTCTGCCTATACAGCCAATCAAGCTACTATAGCCACTTTATGTAGAAATATAGAAAGTATAGAAATATTTTCAGATAGACTGAATCATGCATCTTTAATCGAAGGCATTAGAAATAGTAAGGCCCAATACCATATTTTCGAGCACAATGATATGGAGCACTTGGAAAGTCTTCTACAAGCAGCTGATATAGAAGCACCAAAATTAATTATCTGTGAATCAATTTATTCAATGGAAGGGATACGTTCTCCGCTTAAAGAAATAGTTAGATTGGCAAAAGAATATAAAGCTATGACTTACTTAGATGAGGTTCATTCAGTGGGTCTTTATGGAAACGAGGGCAGAGGAATAGCTGATGAACTTGGATTGAGTGATGATATTGATATCATTAATGGCACCCTTTCAAAATCCTTTGGACAGTTGGGAGGTTACGTAGCGGCAAAAGCTAACATAATTGACTATATTAGAAGCTTTGCCTCAGGTTTTATTTTTACCTCTTCTATTAATCCTTCGGTTGCGGCGGCATCAATTAAAAGTATAGAACTTACAAAAGTTGCAGAAACTCTCAGGGTAAGAATTAGAAGGAATTCTAAACTCATTAGAGAAGGTCTCAAATCAATCAATGTTCCATTTATAAATAATGATAGTCATATCATACCTATACTTGTTAAAGGTCCAGTGGAATGCAAAAAAATATCGAAACTTCTTCTTGATGAATTTGGTATCTATATTCAACCTGTTTTTTATCCTACAGTACCTAAGGGGGATGAACGCCTTAGAGTTACAATCACTCCGAAGCATTCAAAAAAAGATATAGATAATTTTGTCAATTCTATAGATAGAGCATGGAAAATACTGGATTTTGATCGTGTCGAAGATCAATATTTTCCTGTAAACACTTAAAAACTTGAAAAGCAACTAATAGATTCTCAACTGTGTTTAGATATCTTATATATTAATCCACAACTACCTCTTAAAATAAATTAAAATGAGGCTCGTATTCCCGCTAAGACAGTTTGTGGCTTGCCTGGTCGTTTTCCAGCAGGGTGCCATGAAACACTATATTCTCCGTCAAAAAGATTCTGAATATTTAGAGTAATCTGAATCCCTGAGTCTAAATCAGGAGAAAAATAACTACTTAAATCTACGACAGTTCTATCTTCAATTGAATATTCATCGTACCCTGAACCACCAGAAGTTCTCATCTTGTCCTTAAAATTGATAGTAGCATCAACACCCCATCTATCGGAATGCACACCGATAGTAAGATTTAGAAGATTTTCTGGCATGTAAGCGAATTCGTCTCCATTTTCCACCTCGCCCCATAAACCATATCCGCTTTTGAAACTATCTTGGAATTCTGTTTCTTGAAAAGTATAAGCAAATGTTACTGGTGTTTCTATGCCATCTATTAAGGATGGTAACCATGCGAAAGATAGCTCTAGTCCAGAAACTTCCGCTTCGCCGGCAGAAAATGAATCACCAATATCACAATCTCCACCTGAAGAGGCAGTACATATACCGGTGAGATTTTCATAATCACTCATGAATGCAATTGCTGAAAAGCTAAATCCGTTTCCAATATAACGGATACCAAATTCAGAGTTAGTCGACTCCTCAAAATTATCAGATTTAACTGATGTTGGTGAAAAACCTCTATAGACACCAGCAAGCAATTGAAGGGCCTCATTTACTTGATATGTTACACCAACACTAGGCATGATTTCATCATATGAAACTGAGTTAATTTTGGGAGCACCAACCCTATTAGGGTCTTCTTTTCCATAATCAACTCTTTGGCTATCAATATCTTCTATTCTAGCTGCCAATAGAATAGAGAAATTTGAGAAAGCTATTAAATCAGAAATATATGCAGAAGTAGCTTCAGCCTGTTCAAGACGATTAGAATCTGATCCAGGTGTACCTGATTTATAAATCTTAGGAGTCCCGCCTTGAATATAATAGTAATCTGCAAATTCATAACGATCCATTTCATCTTCATGATCTCTGAAACCAATTTCAATTTCATGAGAAACTGAGCCAGTTTCAAAAAGAGTCTTAAATATAAATTGGTAACCTTTAGAGAAATATTCTCGGTTATTGGCTTTTACTTTTAGATCGCTAGTATTACAATTAGTAGAATCTGATGAAGCTAAACATGCCGCTGAACTGTTACCACCTTTTGCAACAAGCATTTGACCAATATAACTAGCAGGGCTTTTTAAAAGTGAACCAATTTTAACATTTCCAACTTCGTCAAGTTTATACCAATTTCTAGCTGTTTCGTTATAGTACAACGCTGTTGTAAGAGTAGTATCTGCATTGAATACAATTTGATGAGTAAACACGCCCTGAAGATGTTCATTGTCCATATTATCTAACTGACTTGCGGCATATCTTGAATAGGGATTCAAATTATAATCTTCTTCAGTCAAGCCTAGATATGTTTCGTTTGAATTTTCATCAGTCCATTCCGCTTTAACTTGAAAGACTTGCTCAACACCAAAAATTTTATCCTGGTATCTAAGCTTGCCAACATAAGATTCAATTTCATAACCTACATCTTTACCAGTGGAAATACTTTTAAATCCATCACCTTCCTCTTGAAGGATTTCAAGAAGAAAACCAATATTACCAGTAGTACCACCTACATAGGTATGAATAGTAGTTTGGTTGTCTGTTCCAAGCCTAGCTTTTAAATTACCAGAAAACTCCTCGGGTATCCTTGTCGAAATAAGATTAATAGATCCTCCCACAGTTCTAGGTCCGTATTTAATTGCAGCGGGCCCTTTCACCACTTCAACCGATTGTATTCTAGTAGATCGAGGGAAATAATAAGCTGAAGGAGACGCATAAGCTGCTGGAGCAATAAGTATACCATCCTCCATGACGGTGATCTTGCCGTTACGTTCAGTTTGAGCAGCCCTTAATCCTATATTAGGCCTTAAACCAATTCCATCTTCTTCCTGAATGTTTACTCCTGGTATTTGCTGAAGAATTCTTTGAATATCCATATAATTATGAATTAACAAATCTTCCTCACTGATAAAAGCTACTGAACCTGGAATCTTAAAAACATCTGCTTTGGAACTTACTACAAGTAGCTCATCTATCGGATCAATTGAATTTCGATCATCTTGAGCATGAATAGTAAAGTTAAATCCTAAGGTAGCAAAAAATAAAAAAGTAAAAGCTTTATTCATAAAAAATACTCGCAATTAATAATCATTCGCATATTTAAAGTAATTGAGAATTAGTTGCAACTATAAAATTTATTAATTTTTGTTAGTTTTCTGCGACTTTTATAAACATTTAATAAATTTGTTATTGAAAAAATTACTTAATTGCATTATTTGATAATAATTATTAATTACAAAAAGGATAGGCTCAAAATAATGAATGAATTTATAATTACTTTCCGAGAGTGCCTTGAAGCATCATTAATTGTAGGGATTATTTACACTGTCTTACAGAAAAATAATTTAACCCGAGAGAAGATGCTACTTTGGTATGCTGTTCTATCTTCCGTTGGGGCAAGTATGATAGTTGCTTACATATTAACATCTATTAATGAGAGTGTAGGAAATACATCTTACGAAAAACTTTTTGAAGCAATCTTTATGTACATAACTGCTGTTATTCTTTTTTATGTAATCTTCTGGCTTGCAAAACATGTTGGTAACAGAAATGAAATTGAAGAATCCGTTAAGTCCTCTCTTACAGGTTCTGGACTTGCTTTGTTTCTATTAGTTTTCTTTTCTATACTCAGAGAAGGTTTTGAGACTGCCCTATTCCTAATAGCGAGTTTTACAAGTACGGGTACTTTTTCATATATAGGATTTCTTCTTGGAATTGTTCTTGCGGTTTTTGTTGGTTACATCGTTGTCATTCAAGGCAAAAGGGTTAACCTACGATCCTTTTTTCAAGTTACTACCCTCTTATTGGTGTTCTTTGCAGCAGGCATGATTGCTTATGGGACGCATGAAGCAGAAGAATATTTGGTTAAAAGTAATAATATTAATGAGAATGAAATTGCACGTGTTTGGGATATTTTCCAACCGAAAGAGACTTTATCAGAAAATGATAACGAAATTTTTTACACGTTTAAAACTAAAAAAAATAATTACTATCACATACTACATGATAAAGGCTCTGTAGGTGTTTTTCTTAAAGGATTCTTTGGATACAACAGTAATCCGAATTGGGTGGAACTAATATTGTGGCTTCTATCTTTGCTATTCGGAATAAGAATGTGGTATTCCTTTTATCAAGTCAGGAGTTGAGCAGACCTGTAAATAATTGTTGTGATAACAATAGCAAAACCAATAAGTAAAATAATTCCCAAAATAATGACAATCGTTTTTAAAACGATATAGTTGTTATCTTGCTGAGGTTTTTGTTTCATAATGAATAATTCCGAGAAAAAAATTATAACATATAAAGTCTCTAAAGAAGATGTAGGTATAAGATTAGATCAATTCTTAGTCAAAAAGATTGAAGACCTTAGTAGAACGAGATTAAAAAATCTCATTCTAAGTAATGCTTTATTCGTAGGAAAGAACAAAAAATTAATATCAATTGATGATCCTGCGTATAAGGTAAAGATAGGGGAAGCTTACTATTTGCATATCCCCGAGGCAATTGATCCTAAACCCTTGGGACAGAATATGCCTCTAAATATTGTCCATGAGGATGATGATATAATCGTTCTAAATAAACCAGTAGGTCTGGTGGTCCACCCTGCCCCGGGAAACTATGATAGAACACTTGTGAATGCATTGATTTCTCATTGCGGGGATAGCTTATCCGGAATAGGAGGAGAAAAAAGACCTGGTATAGTTCATAGACTAGACAAAGATACAAGTGGGTTAATGGTTATAGCAAAGAATGATAAATCTCATGAAAATCTTTCGAAACAATTTGCAAGTCATGGAAAAGATGGAAAACTACAACGTGCTTATAAGGCTTTGGTCTGGGGGGTTCCAAACAACAAATTAGGGGAAATTAAGAACTTTATAGGTAGATCTCACAGAAACAGAAAAAAGATGACAGTCTTTTTAAACAAAAAACCAAACAATAAAAATGCAGTAACGTATTGGAAAAAAATAAAGTCGAATAAGGAATTAGGTTTTTCACTTATTGAATGTAAGCTTGAAACTGGAAGAACCCATCAAATCCGTGTCCATCTAAATCATATCAATCTTCCAGTGATTGGTGATCCTCTTTATGGATCAGGATATAAATCCAAGATAAATAAACTGAACGAAGATGTTCAATCGCACTTTAAACCCCTGCAGAATAGACAAGCATTGCATGCATATTTACTTGGCTTTGAACACCCAAGGACAGGTAAAATATTGAAATACAAAGAAGAACCACCATATGACATGCAAAATCTAATAGATTTGTTATAATATCTCAGGTCTTTACTTTGGCACGAATCATCTCCATATAAAGGAAAAGTAATAATTATGGCTAAAGGAAAAAATAAAATTAATTTGCCTGTTCTATCAGGGGATATTGGATTAAGCAATTATATGACGGAAATTAAAAAGTTTCCAATGTTAAGTGCGGAAGAAGAATATACTCTTGCTAAGAGTTGGCAGGTCCATGGGGACACGCAAGCTGCCCATTCTCTGGTGACAAGCCACCTCCGGTTGGTTGCGAAGATTGCTATGGGATACAAAGGTTATGGCCTACCTATTACTGACATAATTTCTGAAGGTAACGTTGGGCTGATGCAAGCCGCACAAAAATTTGATCCAGAAAAAGGTTTTCGTTTAGCAACCTATGCAATGTGGTGGATTAAAGCAGCTATGCAAGAATATATATTGAGATCTTGGTCATTAGTTAAAATAGGAACAACTGCAATTCAAAAAAAATTATTTTTCAATTTAAGGCGCGCTAAAAATCAGATCCAAGCATATGAAGAAGGTGATTTAAATCCAGAAAATTTAGAAAAAATTTCCGAACAATTAAATGCTCCAAAAAAGGAAGTAATAAATATGAACAGAAGATTAGCAGGCTTTGACCCCTCTCTTAATGCGCAGGTTTCATCCGATGGTGAATCAAGTGCTGAATGGCAAGATTGGCTCGTCTCTCAAGATCCAACTCAAGAAGAAATATATGATGAAAAAGAAGAAGCTAGTTTAAGAAAAGAGTTAATTGCTGAAGCTTTAGAGATTCTCAACGAACGCGAACTTGATATCATCCAAACAAGAAGGTTGGATGAGGACACTTTGACTCTTGAGGAGTTAAGTGAAAAATATGACATAAGTAGAGAAAGAGTAAGACAAATTGAAGTTCGTGCTTTGGAAAAAATTAAAGACGTAGTTCAAAAAGGGATGAAAGATAGAAATATTGTTGACATCTAGACGTTAATTTCTTGCTATCAGCCAATCTGGTCATAGTAAGATCTTCTCCAAGAAACAAACCCTATTACTGAAATAATTTGATAAATAAATAATAATAAGGCAGTCATTATAAGACCCTTATCAAAA